>Ga0208299_1000192_pt1 | contig 58536 bp, 83 predicted proteins | sample 15_taG_FD_184089 | JGI IMG/M metagenome (GOLD analysis project Ga0208299, IMG submission 184089) | Marine viral communities from the Subarctic Pacific Ocean - 15_ETSP_OMZ_AT15312 metaG (SPAdes) (version 2) | ecosystem: Environmental > Aquatic > Marine > Oceanic | place: Pacific Ocean | collected... | reverse complement strand
ACCTTATATGAACAGGCTTTGCAAGACTTTGATTGAAGATATAATAAATAAAGTTATTTTATTACAAGCATTAAACTATGATGCTTATTTTAAATTTAATAAAAAGAAAGGAGGAATGCTTTGTGTCAAAGAAGATGGTAAAGTTGTGTGGATATATCCATATGTTACTGCACCTCAAAAGTCTCATACTAGAACAGTACTTACAAATTATTTTGGTAAGTCTATTATTAGGAATTAAATATGTCTGGTAAATGGTTAGAACGAGGAGAGTGTCCTGAGTGTGGGTCTAGCGATGCTAATGTTAGCCACTCAGAAGGATACTCTCATTGCTTTTCTTGTGATACACACTTTAAAGAAGGAACTGAACAAGTGGTTGTACCTATGCAGAATAAGAAAGAAGGCTTTACAGTAGGAGAACTAAAAGGAATTGATGATCGTAAGATTAGTAAGGCTACGTGTAAGAAGTTTAATACCTTTGTAAAGACTAGTGGTAATACAATTACTCATCACATATATCAGTACTATGATTCAAAGGGAGAATATGTAGGTAATAAGGTCAAGCAAGTAGAAGGTAAAAAGTATTGGTCTGAAGGTAACATTCAGAATGCAGGGTTGTTTGGTCAAGATATCTTCACACCCAGAGGAAAGTATGTAACTGTGTGTGAAGGTGAGCTAGATGCTATGTCTGCTTATGAATTACTTGGATCGAAGTGGCCCACAGTATCTATCAAGTCAGGGGCGCAAGCTGCTCTGCGTGATTGCAAGAGTGCCTTTGAATATCTCAACAGCTTTGAGAATGTTGTTCTATGCTTCGACTCTGATAAGCCTGGAAGGGAAGCAGCAGAGAAAGTAGCTCAACTCTTTGAGCCTAATAAGTGTCGCATCATTCATCTTGAATACAAAGATGCAAATGAATATCTCAAGATGAATAAGCGTCAGAAGTTTACAGAAGAATGGTGGAATGCTAAACCATTTACACCAGCAGGTATTATCAATCTGGATTCTTTACAAGATTCTTTGTATGATGAAGCACATTTTGAAACGTGCCTGTATCCTTGGTCTGGTCTGAATGATAAGACCTATGGCATGAGGACAGGAGAGCTTGTAACCTTTACCAGTGGTGCTGGCATGGGTAAGTCTAGTATCATCAGAGAGTTGATGCATCATCTCTTGAAAAGTACCAAGGATAACATTGGTGTTTTGGCTATGGAAGAAAGTATCAGGTCTACAGCCTTTAACATCATGGCAGTGGAGGCTAATGCTAGGCTGTACATCAAGGAAGTACGAGATCAATTTGATAAGAAAGACCTGCTCAAGTTTCAGAAAGATACACTAGGAACAGGTAGGTTCTTTGCCTTTGATCACTTTGGTTCGATAAGTAACGATGAGATACTTAATCGAGTCAGGTACATGGCAAAGGCTCTTGAGTGTCGTTGGATTATTCTTGATCACTTGTCTATCTTGGTATCAGGTCAAGAACAATTTGGTGATGAACGTAAGTCAATTGATATTCTAATGACCAAGCTTCGTAGTCTTGTGGAAGAAACAGGATGTGGATTGCTCTTGGTATCTCACTTGCGTAGACCATCAGGTGATATTGGACATGAGAATGGTAAAGAAATTACCTTGTCACACCTTAGAGGAAGTGCTAGTATTGCACATCTTAGTGACAGTTGCATTGGTTTGGAAAGAAACCAGCAAGCACCTGATGAGGTAGAGGCTAACACTACTATCCTTCGTATCTTGAAGAACAGATACACAGGTGATGTTGGTATTGCTTCATATCTTTACTATGACAAAGAGACAGGAAGGATGAGTCAGATAGATAATCCTTTTGACGCAGAGAATACAACAGATGAGGAGGTGCCTTTCTAATGTCGAAGTGTGTGGTAGATATCGAAACAGATGGTTTAGATGCTACTAAGTTACACTGTATAGTAGCTAAAGATATAGACACACAAGAAACTTTTACCTGGGAAGAAGATAAGTGCAAAGATTTTGTGTCTTGGTCAGCTAAATATGATAAGCTGATCATGCACAATGGTATTAACTTTGATGGGTATTGGTTAAACAAATTACTAGGCATGAATATACAACTCAATCAAATAGAAGATACTCTGATCATGTCCCAACTTTATAATCCTATTCGTTCTGAAGGACATTCGCTTAAAGCATGGGGCGATAAACTAAGAATGCCTAAAGGAGATGTAGATAGTTTTGAGTACTACTCTCCAGAGATGTTAGAGTATTGTAAACAAGATGTTAATATTACCTCACGATTATATAAGGTTTTAGAAGATGAAGGTAAAAGTTTTTCTTCTAAATCTAAACATCTTGAGTATAAGGTACGTGCTATCATTGACCAACAAGAACGAAATGGTTTTGCTTTCAACCTTCGCAAAGGACAAGCACTCTTGGGTTGTCTAGAAGATGAGGCTAATGAGTTAAGTGATACAGCACAAGAGATGGTTCCACCCACCAAGGTGGAGCTAAAGACCAAGACAAAATATATTCCTTTTAATATAGGTTCTCGTCAGCAAATAGCTGCTGCTCTACAACAGAAAGGATGGAAGCCTGAGACATATACAGAGAAGGGAAATATTATAGTCAACGATGATGTTCTATCTAAGATTGACATGGACGAGGCTAAAATGTTCAGTCGTTATTTGCTCTTGCAAAAGCGTATAGCCCAGATTCGATCTTGGATAGAAAAGTGTGGGGATGAAGGCAGAGTTCATGGAAAAGTAATGACACTCAAAACAATCACAGGAAGAATGGCACACAACAGCCCTAATATGGCTCAAGTGCCAGCCTCTTACTCTCCCTATGGTACTGAGTGTCGTGAGCTTTGGACTGTTAGTAATCCCCATACTCATAAGTTAGTAGGCACAGATGCTTCAGGCTTGGAGCTACGTGTCTTGGCTTCTTACATGAAAGATAAAGCATTCATTGAAGAAGTTCTTAATGGTGATGTACATACAGCTAACATGAAGATGGCTGGATTAAACGATAGGTCGCAAGCAAAGACATTTATATATGCATTATGTTATGGTGCAGGTCCAGCTAAGATAGGTAGTATAGTTGGTGGGTCTTCTAAAGAAGGACAGGTTCTTATAAATAGATTTCTCAACAACATGCCACGCTTTAAAAACTTGCGTAACCAAGTCATTGAAGCTGCTGAGAGTGGTGTAATCAAAGGACTTGATGGTAGGCTGTTACACATACGAAACTCTTTTTCTGCTTTGAATACCCTGATCCAAGGAGCAGGAGCAGTTGTATGTAAACAATGGCTTGTCCATATGATGGCTGAAGTATATGCATCAGGTCTTGATGTTAAACTAGTAGGGAGTATTCATGACGAATATCAATTTGAAGTATCTAATCAAGATGTAAAAAGATTTACAGAGATAACTAAGTACTCTATGATTAAGACTACTAAAACCTTAAACCTAAACTGTCCCTTGGATAGTGAACACAAAGTAGGAACCACATGGCTAGAAACGCATTAGTACATAAAGAAAATATGGAGCTAGGATTAAAGACTGAAAATCTTTTTGAAGAGACAGCTAAGAAAGAAAACTTTATAGTACAAAAATCAAGTCTATCAGAGGACAGATTTAAACATATAGATTTCTTTCTAGAACAAGATCACTTTAAATACAGTGTAGATGTCAAGGCTAGGAAGAAAACAAACAGAGATGATGCCAAGGTTAATGATGAATGGACCTGGATTGAATTTAAAAATGTACTTGGCAGGAAGGGATGGCTGTATGGTGAAGCTGACTACATAGCATTTGAAAGAGCAGATGATTTTCTAATGGTCAACAGAGAAAATCTAGTAAAATTCTGTGAGGATAAAGTTGATTTAGAAACTATGGTTTCCAGAGCTTACCAAGCAGAGTATAAAGTTTATCAAAGACAAGACAGGAGGGATTTAATTACGAGAGTTCGTATGGATGACCTGGCTAACTTAGAAGGAAATATAATTTTGCAAAAATAGTTATTGACCTTGTGTTATTTATCATGTATAATTCGTTTTGAAACCATGCAGAAAATATCTGCTATCATTTAAGGAGAATACAATATGGGTGTTATTAATGGAACTGCTTACTGGGCATCAGTCACTATCCCTAACACAACGTACAATGAAGATGGAGAATGGAAGATCGATGTATGTAATCTTTCAGAATCGACTGTGGCTAATCTGATTGCAGATGGGCTACAAGATCGTATTAAAAACAAGGATGACGAGCGTGGCGATTTCATTAGCTTGAAACGTCAGGTTAAGAATCAACGTACAGGACAGGCTAACTCTGCTCCTGATGTTATGGATGCACAGAAGCGTCCTCTTGTAAATACTTTGGTAGGCAATGGGTCTATCGTAAATGTTCTGTATCGTCCATATGATTGGACTTATCAGAAACGTAAGGGACGCTCTGCTTCTCTTGAGGCAGTACAAGTTATTGATCTTGTTCCTTATGGTGGTTCTGCATCAGATGCTTTTGATGTAGTTGATGATGGTTTCTCCTCGATGAATGAAGAAACTATTCCTCTTTCATCCTAACTAGGGAAGGGGGAACTCTGGGTGACTAGGGTTCCCCCTATTTTTATATGAAAAATATAGATACATTAGTAGAAGATATTTATTCCTTGTTTGAAGAAGCTGTTCCAGACATGTCTGATTCTGAGGTAGATAAGATTATCAGTAAGTTTGGCGACTCTTTGAAAGTACATCTCAAGGCTTTTATTTATGAGGAAGAACGTCGAAGAGATTCCCTAAGACTATCTGCTATAGGTAAACCTGAACGTCAACAGTGGTATTCAGCATCTCCTAACTCAACTGTTAAAGAAACTATTGAGCTTGAAGCAAAGGATAAGATTAAGTTTCTGTATGGTTATATCCTGGAAGAACTTTTACTTACCTTGTCTTCTCTGGCTGGTCATACTGTTACAGACGAGCAGAAAGAAGTTGAAGTCGAAGGAGTCAAGGGACACCAAGATGCTATTATCGATGGTGTTCTTGTTGATTGTAAGTCTGCATCAGGTAGAGGCTTTGATAAGTTTAAGAATAATTATGTCTCTTCAGATGATCCCTTTGGTTACATAGCTCAACTGTCTTCCTATGCAGAAGCTAATGGACTGAGTGATGCTGCCTTCTTGGCTATCAATAAACAATCAGGAGAGATATGCTTATCCAAAGTACACTCTATGGAAATGATCAATGCAGCAGAACGTGTTAAATATATTAAAGATGTTATTAAACAAGATACTCCTCCAGCTAAGTGCTATGAGCCTGTTCCTGATGGTAAGTCTGGGAATTATAAGTTGGCTATCGGTTGCATCTATTGTGACTACAAGCGTGACTGTTGGGTGGATGCTAATCAAGGTAAAGGATTACGTGTGTTTGATTATGCAACAAACCCACGCTACCTTACACAGGTTTCTAAGACTCCTAATGTAGATGAGATCGTAGATTGGTAATGCATTGGAAGTACACAGGTAAACCAGACATTGAAAATAAATTTGGATTTGTTTATCTTATTACCAATAAGAAAACAGGTAAAGCTTATATAGGATGCAAACAATATTGGCATTATAAAAAAGGTAAACAATATAGACAATCTAATTGGAAAGTTTACATGGGTTCTTCTCGCTCTCTGACAGAAGATATCAAAAAGATTGGTAAAAGAAATTTTAAATTTGAAATGATTGCTGAGTTTAAAAACAAACGTAGCTTACGATACTATGAGTGTTACTATCAAATGAAGCATAATGTTTTAGCTGCTGTTCTGGAAGGAACAGATGAACCAGCATTTTATAACAACTATGTAGGAGGTAAATGGTATAGACCAGTAGAGAGTTATGAACCAGAATTATAAAACTATAATGAACACCTTAACATCTATCAGCAATGAATCTATTTTTACAGGTACTCCTAACAACGAGTACCATTCATTATTTATGGGTGTTATTCTTAGAGCCTTGTTAGATGTTAGCAAACCTTCCACAAGTATAGAACCTAGTAATATCAAAGTGGATCGTCTGGCTGCACGTTCCTGGTTCTTTGCTACATCTGGAGTTACTTGTGAAAACTTTGAGTATGTGTGTGACATAGCTGGCATAAACCCTGTGGCTATGCGTTCTGTAGCAACAAAGGTATTACAAAGAAAGGATATAAGTAATGTCAGGAAAGAAATCAACTCCTTCTTCAACAGAGAAAACTGACATGGTTAATAGTCCCAAGCATTATAGAATGCAGGGTGTAGAGGCAATTGATATTTTAGAAATGTCCATGACTGAAGAAGAGTTCTTAGGATACCTTAAAGGAAACGTATCAAAGTATCTACTAAGATACAAACATAAAACCAAACCCAAAGAAGATTTGCAAAAAGCTAAATGGTATATAGAGAAACTAATAGAAAAAATATAGAGGAGAACCTGGATGAACGAGATTACTTTACCTACAAACTATCAATCCTTTATACACATGTCGAGATACTCTCGTTGGCTTGATGATCAGGGACGCAGAGAATCATGGGAAGAAACCATTGATAGGTATCTTTCTTTTATGGCAGATCATCTCAAAGAAAACTATAGCTACTCTCTCTTTGGTGTGGAGTTAGCTAACATTCGCAGAGGTATGTTGAACCTAGAAGTACTAGGTTCCATGAGAGCATTAATGACTGCTGGTCCTGCCTTGGAACGTGAACATATCTCAGGGTACAACTGTTCTTATCTACCCATCGATTCTCCTCGTTCCTTTGATGAGTGTCTGTACATCTTGATGAATGGTACAGGTGTAGGCTTTTCTGTTGAGCGTCAGTATATCAACAAGCTTCCTACTATTCCTGATCAATACTTTGAGAACACAGATGATGTTATCTCTGTTGCTGATTCCAAAGAAGGTTGGGCCAGAGGACTGCGTGATCTTATCTCTCTCCTGTATACCAATCGTATCCCCAAGATAGACACCAGTAAGATACGCCCTGCTGGTGCAAAGTTAAAGGTATTTGGTGGGAGAGCATCTGGTCCTGCTCCCCTGGAAGAACTGTTTGACTTCACCATCCAGACGTTTAGAAAAGCCAAGGGTAGAAAGCTTACCTCTATTGAGTGTCATGATATTATGTGCAAGGTAGGTCAAGTGGTAGTCGTAGGAGGAGTCAGAAGGTCTGCCCTGATATCTTTGTCTAACCTTACTGATGAACGTATGCGTATGGCTAAGAGTGGTGATTGGTGGGTAGATAATCAACAACGTGCCTTGTCTAATAATTCTGTATGCTACACAGAACGTCCTGATATGGGTATCTTCATGAAGGAATGGTTATCTCTTTATGAAAGCAAGAGTGGTGAGCGAGGTATCTTTAATCGTGCCTCTGCACAGGTCAAGGCAGCATCTAATGGAAGGCGTGATGGTGACATAGAGTTTGGTACTAATCCTTGTTGTGAGATTATCCTGAGACCTTACCAGTTCTGTAATCTATCAGAGGTTATCTGTAGAGTAGATGATACTATGGATACACTCAAGAATAAAATTAAACTGGCTACTATACTAGGTACATTTCAATCTACTCTTACAGACTTTGGATATATTCGCAAGCGTTGGAAGAATACCACAGAAGAAGAAAGGTTGCTTGGTGTATCTCTGACAGGTATCATGGACTGTCCTGCTGTATATGATGCTTCTCCAGAGGCTCTTCAACAACTAAGAGATGTGGCTGTTAAGACTAACAAGAAGATGGCAGAGAAACTAGGTATCAATCAGAGTACTGCTGTTACATGTGTTAAACCTTCTGGTACTGTGTCACAACTTGTTGATGCTGCCTCTGGTATTCATGCCAGACATAATCCTTACTACATCAGAACAGTCAGGGGAGATAACAAAGACCCCCTGACAATGTTTCTCAAGGATAAAGGTGTACCATCAGAGCCTGACTTTACAGCACCTGATAATGTAACTGTGTTCTCCTTCCCCATGAAGAGTCCAGACAGTGCAGTGTGTAGATATGATATGGGAGCATTAGCACAATTAGAACTCTGGCTCAAGATTGCAGACAACTACTGTGAACATAAACCTTCTGTTACTATCTCTGTTCAGGAACATGAGTGGTTAGAGGTAGGTGCCTGGTGTTGGGAACATTTTGATTCTCTCTCTGGTATATCTTTCCTTCCTTTCTCTGATCATTCTTATAAGCAAGCCCCTTACCAAGACATAGACAAGGAAACATTTAAAGACTTGACAGAGAAGATGCCACCTGCTATAGATTGGTATGAGTTATCGAGCTATGAGAAAGGAGACACAACCACTGGATCACAAGAGCTTGCCTGTGCAGGTGGAGTATGTGAAATCGTAGACATAGGAGCATAAATGAATCGTACATTAACATATCACCTTAAAGATTTAAAAGATACAGTCCCTAAACAAAATGAAGATATCATTAAAGCTATTGATTTACTTTTATTTTATCTTAATATGCGTACTGCTGTAGAAGATTATCCTGATTCAGGGTTTACAGATGACTTTGGAGTGGGCATACCGCGTTTGGTGCGTGGCGAATGAAAGGTAAAATCCCAAGGTACCTAGGAGGTACACCCAGACAGGGTAAAAGTTTCAAAGAATATGTCAGAGGTATTATGGACAAAATAATGCTTTTCTTTTTAAAGCTCTACTAGAAGGAACTATTTTAAATGGAAGTAACTCTCATAGCTCAACTGGATAGAGCAACAGACTTCTAATCTGTAGGTTGCAGGTTCGAGTCCTGCTGAGAGTGCCAACAACATAGGAGATAATTAATGGAGTTACATACAACTGACGAAAGCTTTGATACGTTACATCAGGCAGTGGACAAGGCTAGAAAAAATGCTAAAGATGTAAAGGTTCCTAGACAGGCACTTATCGGTCTTCTGATGGATCACTCAAATTTAATAAATAAGGTATACCAAATGGGAGAAAGTATAACACTTTGGAAAGATGGTTGAATTTGAAAAAGAGTGTCAAAGGTGGCACGGTAGAAAATTGAAAGGGAACTACGCACATTATTGTGCTGATTGGGATTACCTACCAATAGATGATACTTGTGTGGAGTTTCAATCCTGCACTTGCCCAAAACTACCAATGGATGATAAAGAAGACTAGGTGTGCTATATTCTAATTGAGGTGCTAAATAAACAGTTGACTTATAAAAGTAACTGTGGTATACTTTCTTTTAGCAACTTAAACAACTGGCAAGTATAAAAGAGATAGCAAACGATAAGGCAGGACTTGATCACCTGTGATAACTCTAACCTTTCTCTCTTGACAGTGACACCTAAGCACGTGTATAAACTGCCTACTACTACCACGTATAATACAACCAACGAGGTGCCTTTACTGGGCCTCTTAACAACTTGCTGAAAAGGAGTATAGACAATGGCTATATGGAAAGAAGAAAGAATGTTGGGAATGGGTGAACTGTTCACTGCCATGACTAACATAGCATACGAAGACAATGCGTACCCTCCTCACAACCTTAAAGAAGAGAACGAAAACTATACAATTGAAATTGCTCTTGCAGGGTGGGCAGAAAAAGATATCTCTGTCTCTGTAGAAAATTCTGAACTTTGTATAACAGGTATATGGAGTGCCGATAGACCTGATCAGATGCCCCACCAAGGTATTTCATCTAAAAATTTTAGTAAGGGGTTTGTTCTTTCACCTCACCATCAGGTGGAGAGTGCAAAACTAAAGAATGGACTACTAGTTATTGAAATCAAATACATCTTGCCTGAAGAGCTAAAACCAAAGAATATTCCTATACAGGTGGTCTAGTTACAAAGCTCTACAGAAACCAAAACATTTAAAATTGAGGAGTAAGTATGACACAGACATATAACATTTATATAGGCTATGATCCTAAAGAAGAGATAGCATATGAAATTCTTAAATGGAATTTAGAACGTATTGCCAAGAATCCTTTAAATATTTTTCCTTTGCGTAAAGATATTCTTGAAAAGATTGGAATGTATAATAGAGAATATACAGATATTAAAGGACAAAAGATTGACAAGATTGATGGCAAACCTTTCTCTTCTGATTTCTCTTTCAGTCGCTTCTTAGTTCCTGCCTTGAATATGTATCAAGGATGGGCTTTGTATATGGACTGTGATATGTATCCAAGGAGTGATATCTGTGAATTGTTTGAAGAATACAACGATCCTTTTCATCCTATTTATTGTGTTAAGCATGAGTACACACCTGAAAATAGTACGAAGATGGACAATCAGAAACAGGAACAGTATTATAGAAAGAATTGGTCAAGCCTCATGCTGTTCAATTGTGAGCATCCTCAAAATCAAATGCTTACTCCATATGTAGTCAACACTCAGACAGGTCAGTACCTTCATAAGTTTGGATGGTTGCCTGATAAGCCAGCAGATATTGGTTCTATTAAAGAAGAATGGAACTGGCTTGATGGTCACTCACCTGAAGAGATCGAGGCCAAGAATGTTCACTTCACTACTGGTGGTCCTTGGTTTTATAACTGGAAATGTAAACGAGAAATGGATGGTAAGTATGCAGCAGAGTGGAACAACGATGCAATTTACCTCCAAACAATTGGTGTACTTAAAGATGAAGTACATAAATATTTTTTATAAGGAATAATAATACATATGACTAATGTTAATTTTGTAACTTCTTTTAATGAAAATTTATTTGTAGATACTTCATATAAATTTTTAGAATCTGTCTTGTCTAAGTGGGAACCCAAGATTAAACTTAATTGTTATACCCATAACGTAGACTTAGGAAACTATGTAGTACCTGATGCAAAGAATATTACTTTTAATTCTTTACATGACGTAGAGACATATGATTCTTTTCATGAGACGTTTAAAAAACACAACGGTACTGAAGGTAAGACAGTAGATTACAATTGGAAGTTAGATGCTTTACGTTGGTCACATAAAGTATTTGCTCTTACAGAATCTGCATTCAATCTGGTAGCTGCCTCTGATAATCCTGGGTGGTTGATCTGGATTGATGCAGATTCTTATACCTTGAATAGACTTACAAAAAAAGATATCTTGGCTATTCTACCTGAAGGTGCTGATGTTGTATGCCTTGAGCGTACTGATCAAGAGTATCATGAAGGTGCTTTCATGGCATTCAATCTTAATAGTAAGTCAACTCAAGACCTTCTAGGAGACTTACGAGGTGCCTATATTTCTGGAGAAGTGTTTAACTACAGAGAATGGCATGATTCCTTTATCTTTACTAGGCTACTCACCATCTATAAAGCACATGGTTTAAAAGTATCTAACCTTGGTATTAATGCTAACACAGAAAAGCTTAGTGCCTTTGAGCAATCTCCTCTTGCCTCGATGTTCCTACATTTTAAAGGAGCAGATGCTACCTCTCTGAAGAACTTGAGAGATGAGAATGGAGAGAGGTTTGTATCCTTGTCAGAAGATACAACGCATGACATTCTTCCCAGTAGGTATACCCTGCTGTCAGATATTATGAAGCATTATAAATCTGAAGGAACTATCATAGAGACAGGCACCTGGAATGGTGGTCGTGCCATTCAAATGGCTATGACTATGTTTGAGAATACTAACAAGGTACACTATATTGGTTACGATTTGTTTGAAGAAGCTACTGCTCAAACAGATGAAGAAGAGTTTAATGTAAAGGCTCATAATAGAATGAGTGCTGTTGAGAAAAGACTTACTGATTTTAGCAATATCATGTTGAAAAGAAAATCAAAGTACTTTACCTTTGAACTTATCAAGGGTAATACCAGAGACACACTAAAGAAAAGTGATGCTGACTTTGTTCTTCTAGGAGGTGGTAATAGTTTTGAGACAGTAAACAATGAGTATGAAAAACTTAAACACAATAAAGTAATTGTTCTTGATAATTTTTATATGACAGATAGCTCTGAGAGAAACGTAGTTGAGAAGTATCAAGGTGTAAACAAAGTCTTTGAATCTATTAAAGAGAATCAAAAAGAAAATAAGGAGGAAGACGAAGAAGGTTGGACATCCTTTGACGATACAGATACAGGAGTAAGAAAACTTATTCTTCCTTCATCTGATGATGTAAGAGGTGGAGGCATTGCACATATCTGTTTGATCTTGAATGATCCTGATCTGCCTGAAGTACCCAAGAAATTTAAACAAGTTCCTATTATTGTTAATCCCAGAGACTGTGTATCAAAAGATTACATCAGAGATAACATTAAATCTAATCTTAAAATGATTGATCATAATAGATTTATGCATCGTATCAGTCCTCATAACCAAACAGCTTTGATTGTATCAGGTGGTCCTTACCTGAATATCAAAGAACTTAAAGATACTATTAAAGAAAATCCTGGATGTAAGGTTGTGTGTGTCAAACACAGTTACAATAAACTTCTTACCAATAATATTAAACCTTGGGCATGTGTCTTACTTGATCCTCGTCCCATTACAGGCATCAGTACTCATGGTGTTACACGTAAAGATTTATTCAAGAAGGTTGATCCTTCTACTAAATTCTTTGTGGCATCCATGACTGATCCTTCAGTGACAGAACATCTGATTAAAAAGAAAGCTGACATATATGGATGGCACGCCTTTACTGAATCTCTCAGAGAAGAAGATGAACGTGGTGTGCAGATCGTAAACAACCAAGTACATCTGGTTGATGAGCTAGGTATTCCTCAAGGATCAACTTTAATTACAGGTGGTACGTGTGCAGCAATGAGAGCTATTGGTATCATGAACACAATGGGTTTCAGAGAGATGCATCTGTTTGGTTTTGACTGCTCTATGGAAGAGCCTACTAAAAAACAAATGGAAGAAACTACAGGGGCTGAAGATGAAGAGCCTAAAGCTAAGTATATGAAAGTCACTGTGAATGACAAAGACTTCTGGACTACAGGAGAACTCTTGGCAATGGCACAAGACTGTGAGCGTACATTCAGAGATGCTAACTCAGCAATTAATTTTACTTATCATGGTGAAGAAACAATGGTAGCAGAGCTATGGAGAATTATTGAATCAGAAAGACCTCTGCCTAATTTCAAGGAGGTGTTTGATGACTAAATTATCTAGAAAGAATCCATCAGAAAGATATGAAGAACTGGTCGAGAAGTACAAAGAAATCCATGCTAAAGGACTAGGATATTTTAATGGTAAAAGTTTGTTAAAGTATGTACCTCAAGTACATCAGAAGCTTATTGCACATGAATGTAAAACACTACTAGACTATGGTGCAGGTAAAGGACTTCTCTATACAGATCAGTGTGCCAATGTACAGCCCTTGTTGTCAGGTGGTAAGGTAATGACCAGACCACTACAAGAACTATGGAATCTTACTAGCCATCGTTGTTATGATCCTGCTTATGAAGAACACTCTACGAAACCAAGGGGAAAGTTTGATGCTGTTATTTCTATTGATGTTCTTGAGCATATAAATGAAGATGATCTTGAATGGGTATTGAATGAAATCTTTTCTTACTCAAAGAAGATGGTCTTTCTTAACGTGGCTTGTTTCAAAGCTGCTAAACATTTTAAAGATGGTGAGAACGTACACATAAGTGTATTCAATCCTGAGTGGTGGTATGTCCTAGTATCTGATATAATGAAAAGTTATCCTGATATTACTACTTATTTATTGTGTGAGAAGGTAGGACACCTATCAGACTATGTAATCAGAGGAGGAGAGTAACATGCTAGGAATTGCAGAAAGTGTTATTGGAGTAGCAGGTAAAGTCCTTGATAAATTTGTAGAGGATAAAGATTTAAAGACTAAGCTTGATGCAGAGCTTCGATCACAGTTAATTAATCTAGATACCCTTCAAGCACAGACAAATATGGAACAAGCCAAACATGATTCTATTTTCGTGGCTGGGGCCAGACCAGCTATCATGTGGATATGTGCCTTTGCTTTGGCTTGGCAGTATATCTTAGCACCTATGGGAGCATGGGCATTAGCTGTTTGGTATCCTGTTGTAACACTCCCAGAGCTAGGCACTGAAGAACTTACAGGTCTTGTCATGGCATTATTAGGATTGGGGGCAGCTAGGTCATACGAAAAAGCCAAGGGCGTGGCAAGGAACAGTATGAAGCGATGAGGGTGATACTTAGTCTGTGTATTATTTTATTTTTAAATGGTTGCACAGTATTAACTGTAGGTGCTTCTATTATATCTTCTGCAATAGATCGATATGAAAAACACAAGATAGAAGAAAGATTAGAAGAACTTGAAAAAGAATGATACACTCTATAGAGGATAACTATTATGAAAGAAGGAAAAGTATGGGGAACAACAGAGAACATTTATTCTAATAGTTCTTTTGAGTTCCATCGTATTGAGTTTAAAAAAGATAGTGAATGTAGTAAACATAAACACCAGTACAAATGGAATGGGTTCTATGTATCTCAAGGGACATTGTTGATAAGAGTATGGAAAAATTCTTATGATCTAGTGGATCAAACAATTCTTAAAGCAGGAGACTTCACCAAAGTTAAACCTGGAGAGTACCATCAATTCAAAGGTCTTGACGATGGAGTAGCCTTTGAGTTATACTGGGCTGAATTTAATCATGATGATATTGAAAGGGAATCAATTGGAAAAGGACCAAGAGGGTACATTGAAGAAGACAACTCCTCTACATACGAAGGATTGGTACATAAAGTGGGCAGCTTCACTGATCCTATTAGTTGGAATGCTACTGACAAGCAATAATGTTTTTCCTATAAATCTATTCTTTCATGTAGTAGGTTTATCAGGATGGTTGATTGTAGCCATGATGTGGAATGACAGAGCTTTAATTATTATTAACTCTGTATCTATTGCTATCTTAACAAATGGATTAATACACCACTATGCCTCTTAATGCTAAACAAGAAAAGTTTGCACAAGCCTATGTGTTACACAGGAATGCAACAGAAGCTGCCAAGGCAGCAGGATATTCTGATAGGTCTGCCAATAATCAAGGTTATCGACTCCTTCAAATGGATGAGGTTACTGAGAGAATTGCAGACCTAGAGAATGAACTAGTCACTGACATTGATGTAGTAGATGAGCTTGAATCTCAATACACATTTGCTGCTACTAATGGACATACTAACAGTGCTATCAAGGCTCTTGAGTTATTGTCTAGAGTCAGAGGTGCCAAGTCAGACAGGACTACGCATTTATCTACAGAGACAATAGAGAATGAGATCGTAGGTTACATGGAAGCTCTGGGTAAAGATAAGATAGATGATCTAATCAAGAAGTGTAAGTTTTAAACTTCTTATCATACTCGTCTTGCATACTGCCTGTATCTATATCTTTAGCATATTTCCAATCTTCAGGCGCTCTTACTGCCTTGCCTCGTAGAGTTCTAAAGTTGTCTGCTGTGTAAGAGAAGTTATTCTTAGTCTCAAACGTATATGTTATTTGAGATGCAAGATCACCTTGAGCAGCTTCAACACAATAAATTTCTATAGGTTTGCCATCTGCACCCATGACAGTATCTCCTTCTTGTAACCACATTACAAGAGCAGCAGTACCATCTCCTTTAACAATCCATTCTCTACCTGTAACCATTGTATCATTTAAATGCCAAATATTCCTACTTCTATTTACACTTAGAGAGATAATAGGTTTAGCCTCTAACTCTGTTGTCCATTTCCTAGTTTTCTTATCTTCAGGGAATGACATGACAACATCACCTATTTTTAAATCTTCAATGTTTTGGTAAGTGTAATCACCCATCAATACTTTTGTACCTGCAACCCAACAAGCATCAGCATCACCACTTGCATCAGCGTCAGCGTCAGTACCTCCTCCCATACCTGATCCTGTTGGACCTCCCATCTCTCCAAAATCACCATATCCACCATACCCAGGATCGCCTTTTGATCTTCCTGATGTTGGACCCAATCCCTCATATGCAGGTGTAGGCATTGAATATACAGGTTGCTTAGTAGGTGCTATGTCTAGGTCTATATTATAACCCATTGTTTCAAGGTCTTGGGCATCCTCTGGCGCATCAAAATCACCTGGAATAGGTACAGGTTCATCCTCAAATAATAAACTATAAAGTCCTTTTAGAGCCATAATAGGAAGAGCTAATACAGGAAAAGCTGCTGATAAAAATCCCAAACCTAGGTTTACAGCCGCTTTAGTGGAGTCAAATGGCTTGCCCTCAAACATGTCTTTTGCTACATCAAATAGACCACCAACAATAGGAGGAGAAAATTTACCTGGAACAAAACTTGCGACGAAGTCTCTAGTACCAGCCCATAGTGCATCTTCTCCTTTTTCTAATGCCCAATCTACTGGGTTCTCTACAATTGCGTCAAATTTTGCTCCTATTCTATCTCCAACTTCGTCAGCTTTTCCTGATATAGCATCAAGACTAATATCAGGAGGTGTAAAATCAGGCGCATCTACAAATGGATCATCTGCTCCACCATCTACAGGAATCAAAGAAGAAATACCTCCTTGAGGCAAGCCTGGAGCTAACTGTTGAGGATTTTCTATCTGTCCTATATTAGTTGTAGTTTTAGGAATAGCTCTACCAAAAATATCAAACTCAGCTATCTGACCTATATCTAACTCTTGATTAGGCACACCACCTTCCTGCCTACGAACAGGAATAAAACCAGATAATCCAGATTGATTAATTGGCTGAGTAAACATTACTTATAGCTCCACACCCAAGGACGAGGGTGAGTATCAGATGACATATCATCTAGGTGTATGAACCTACGCTCATGTGCGCCTCTCTGAGAGACTCCTATGCCTGTCATACCATGCTTTATAGCCAAGTATATAATGTCATAGGCTACCTCTCCCATTGCTGCTACATCTACAGCTTTACCATACACATGAGGAGAATCTTTAACACCTCCTATGGCACTGTTGTGTGCAGGATGGCGATAGCCTGATGTTATAATCATGGGTCTACCTAAATCTTCTCGTATCTTAATTAACTTTTCTAGGAAACCATCATCCATCTGACATTCATCAGTGCCTTTACATTTAAGTTCATCTATAGAAAAGTATTCATTCTCTACCATCTTTAACTCCTGTGTCTGGATGGACTCCATTGTGCATGGATGAAATTTTATCGCTATCTTTTTTAAGCTGTTCTATTTCTGTTTTCATTCTTTCCAAGCTACGATGTAACTGTTCTCTATTTTCAGGGGATAGGATAGCAGTCAGTACTCCTATCTTGTTTGCTGATACTTGTGTACTGATATTGTTCTTCTCTAGGTTATCAAAGAGATCATTAATATTCTTTTGCATTGCCTTAGAATCTTCTTCAAGCTCAATACACTTCTGTCTTGTAACAACAAAGCTTGTTATAACACTGATCAACATACCTCCCAGTGTTATTAGTAGTCTAGCATCTAGCTCCATTAATCTTCTTCTTTAACATCATTAGCTAGAGAACGATTATTAAAATCGTTTTCAACCTGTACTAAAAGCTTTCTAAAGAGAAAAGGAATTATCTTTTGACCACCTGGTCTATTTTTATTAGACTCTTTAATCTTTTGCATTAAAGCTTTACTATCAGATAATTTTGTAGGAGTAAATCTATTTCTAGTTAAAGACCTAGTTTGGTCTTTAGACAAAGAAGACCCACGAATAATACTATCATTTAATAATAAATTATTAATTTGTTCAGGTCTTAAAAACGAACTATAAGACAATATTAAATCTTTCATCTGCTGTCTAGACTCAAACTGTGTAGATAACATTTCTTTATAAATATTTTGTATATCTTTTGCTACCTCTGCATCTATAGGTAGAGTAGGAGTTCCAACTATAGCATTTATATCTTCTATACCTTTTGCATAAGTTTTATTTTGTCCTCTCTCTAAGGTACTTATAGAATAAGCAAGTTGTTCTCTAGGTTTAAATTCTTCTGTCTTGACTCCTAAAGCCCAAGGCTCTAATGGGTTTACACCATAACGACTTAAATTTTCAAAGAGACTATAATTTTCTAATCTTTCTGGTTTTTCTCCAGGTAATCTAGGGCTTAATTTAGATTCAAGTATTGCTGCATTATATTTATTAGTATCTAAAACTCCAGCTTCAGCAGCAAGTTCTCTACTTATTTTAAACCATCCAGGTTCTTGAACTTTCATTACTTTTACAAACTTCTCAAGAGTATCTTTATTACCAATACCTGCAACATCCATGGCTAAACTTCGTACAGCATCTGCAAACCCAATAGCACTTTCTGTTGCTAAAGATTCTCCTATGAAAGGTTGAAATAGTCTTTTAGATATTGTACTTATCGTATCCATAGTAGATTCTTCTACATCTCTACCACTTTGTACATCTAAAATAAAAGGCATAATTAAATCTAAAACATATTGATCAGGATTAATATAGCTCATGTTCTGATATGTAATTCTTCCATTCTTATCTTCAGATACAGCAAGAGCGCCATCTCTTGACCATTCAGGTAAAGTATTTCTAATAGCCTCAACGTATTTATCTGTCCCTTCTATTTTATTATACGCCCAAGTTCCAGCATAAGCACCTCCTGCAATAGTAGCTTGAGAAGCTAAACGCTGTAATCCTGTATTTACTAAAGCTTTATTTCCTGTGGCTAATCCTTCTTGTATTTCATTTCCTGACATTTTAAATAAGTTATATTTAGTTCTAAGATTCTCAGCAGGAAATGCTGCAAAGTTTCCTACAAAAGGAATACCTCTTAACTTTTCAATAATAGGAGGGATTCGAGAATATACAGGTACTAGATTCATAACTTTAGATACAGCCATTTCGTTTATAAGATTAGTATCTAAGTTTTTTAAAGCTGTCTCTTGACCTGGAACTGCTGCACCTCCTCTAAAGGTTTGACTATATTCTTTTCTTTTCTGTCGTTTAACTTCGTCAGACATATTATCCCATATTTTTTGCGACCTACTTCTCTCTCTCATAAAAGCAGCTATTTTTGCTAAATCATCTGTACCCATATAAACTTTCTCAGCACCTTTTGAAAGTTGTTTAAGACCTGGAATTTTTTCCAAACCATTTTGACCAAATGTCAACATACCTACAGCAACTTCTCTAGCTGCCTTTTTTCCACTACTGCCTTGTAATTTATCTAAATCACCAAGTCGAGTAAATATTTGATTTAAATCAACTTGGCTACCCTTTAATCCTAAACGAGATACAGTATCCCACATGTCTTGCTTCTCTTTAGCAGAAGCTGTTGCAAAAAACTTCATGCCATCATAAATTCCTCTACCATTACCACTGGCAATAAGATATTGTGTGGCTCCCATAGCATTTCTTATATGAGCAATAGGATTATAAACAGTCTTACCTTTTTTTAATCCTCCTTGAACAGCACCAAAAATATTTATAAGCTCTCCCACTCCTCGGTCAGAGTCAATTCCCATTTTTTCTAGATTAACTCTAGAATTATCAAATTGTTCTACTAAAGCTTTAACAGTTTTAGCATGATTTTTATCAATATAAACATCATCTAATCCTTTTAACATTTGAAATTTAGATAATGAAAAAGCTGCTTCGCTTGATGGGTTAATTTTTCCAGAACCTGCCTCACGTGTTTGACTTGTAACAAGTTTAACCATGTTCTCAGGAATTACATCTCCTTCAGGTATTTTTTTAGCTATCCCTCTTCCTAATAAACTTTCAGCTAAAGAAGAAGCAAGTCTCATTTGTTTAGAAGATTCAACAATACCTTTAGCTGTTTCTAAAGCACGAACAGCAGGTTTATTATTATAACCCCAAATAGTTTTAACAACTTCAGGAATTTCTGTTTGACGTTTAATTAATGGACCTAATGTTCTTCTACGATTTATCACAGAACCATATTGATTCTCTGCAAACTCTTCAACTTTTTTATCTATATCAATACCAGCTATAATTTTTCCTTCATTATTTAATATTCCTGCTTTCTTACCATACTCTGGGTCTGACTTTAATAGAGCTTTTAAATCTCTTAGTATATCAGGATTTTTTATTTTAAAATCTTCAAAAGGTTCTCTTGAAGAAGATGTAAATTTATCATAAATATCCCTAGCATAAGGTTTATCTTTATTATATTTATACTGTGATTTAATCTTATCATTGATAAACTTACCAGCACCTGCAATATCTTGAAGTTGTCTAGTAATATTAGCCCATTCTTTTATACTTTCACTCATCTCTGGGCTACGATCTTTAATTAGTTTTAAAGCGCCTTTGTCACCTTCCAAAGCATTATTTAATAAATCAGTATCGGCTTTAGAAGAGAAATTAGTTTTAATTTCTTTATCCATCTTAGCTGTTAGCTTTTCTACAGCCTCTTCTAAAGGTTGTGTTCTACCTGTGGTTCGTTCTGCAACACGCATAATACCTTCATCTAATTGTGAAGTGGGTATTATATTATTTTTAAGTGTGTTTGTTACTCTGTTAATTCTATCTGCCCCAATAAGTTTATTAGCAATAGGCTTAACTAAAGATTCTTTAGTAAGATTAAAAATAGGTTTAACTGCAAACTCACTAATTGCTCTTCCTGTTATGCCTACAACAGGAGCAGCTACCGTTCCAATACCAGCATGTAAAGCTATATCTCCATAGTCTTTTTCAGTACGTTTACCTGTGGCTATTTCTACATCTTGAGATATATTTTCTATACTTGCTGCACCTGTTCCAGCTATTGATCCTTCTAAAGCATAAACTTTCAGAGCTTGTTTACTTACAAGTGTTTTTAATTTTCTTGAAATAGCTTCTTTAAGACCTAATTTAGCAGCTTCTTTAGCTGCAAAACCAGCAGCACCTCCTCCACCAAAAGTAAAAAATGCAGCAGCAACTGATGCAATATTAGCAGGATCACTTATAGCAGCTTTAATATAATCAGTAGTTGCATCCCATTTAGGTGCAGAACCCTCTCCAAAGTTAGGAACAGCATCCATTTGATCAACAGCATACTGATAATCTTTTAACATTCTAGGTGTAAAGTCATTTAAAATATCATCTGCTTGTCCAATAGTTGCCCCTAGATTAGCATTAAACCATCTACGTTTAGTTAAAAATGTATCAATAATTTCTTCAGGGTCTCTAGATATATTTTCTCCTAAACCGCGTAAGGTACTATAGGCAGCGTTTAAAAACTTAGAATCTTTTTTTAGACCTTCGTATGTAACTGTTTGTTCAGACATTAGTATATCCTAGTATGGTTCATCTCTTGTTGGTTTATAAAAACGAGACACAGATTGTATTGCTGATTGTCTTGCGTTTATTACATCCTCTTCCTTTATAGTACCATCTTCAATTGCCACATGAACAGCTTTGGGTGTTCCACCTACAGATGATATAGCCTTTCCTATCATAGCAGTAGCTAAAATTTCTGCGGCATCTCCTGCACTAACTCCTGCCTGTTCTAATTGTTGAAGAGCATATGCATGATATCCTGTTGCTAAAGAGTCTTCAAACTTTGTATCTTTTAATAAATCAGACACAACTTCTTTTTGTTTAATATTTGTATTTCTAATTGCATTGTTAAGTTTTTCTACATTAACTTTATAATTTCTATCTTTATTTGCTTGCTCCTGAGCTAATTTGTTACCTCGAAATACTAGTTTCTTTTTAGCAATTTCTAAATCATTATCATTTTTTGCTGCCTCAAGCTCTAGTGAAGCCGCTCTATACTTTTGTAAATTACTTTCTTTTTCTTCGTCTAGATCAGCTTTTCTAGCTGTAGTAGTATATTGCTGTCTTTGCATTTCTCGTGTTAAATCTTCTTCAGCACGTTGTCCTGTACGACTAATATCTGCTTGCATTTCAGCAAGTTTAGCATCTTCCTCTCTTTCTTCAAGAGTTCTATATTCTTTTTCTAAAGCCTGTGTCCTACCTTCAATTTCTTTAGATGCTGCTCCAAGATTTAATCCTCCAAACATTCCAAGATCACGATAATCTCCACTTGCAGGCATGTCTGCCGTTCGAGCTAATCCTGCAAAAAACTTCATTAGAGGATCGTTACGATCTTCAAGCCTACCTTTTCTAGCAGCAACTAAAGCAGCTTGTCGTTTTCTTAACGCTTCTCTATCTAAATCTTGTTGCGCTCTTGCAACTGTAATACCTGACAGCACACGATCAAACCTATTACCAGGAGTATTTTGTTGTCCTTCATAAGGTACACCACCATTTTGCCTACGAATAAGAGGAACAAGCCCACCTTCTCTACGAGAAACAACACCACCATGTTTACTACCTGAAGCTTTTTTACCACCTAACTGTCCAAATAGATTACCCACTCCTGTTCCTATAGCACCTACTCCAGAAGCTAGAGTAGCAAAGGGAGAAGGTCCAAAAGTAGTAGGATTCTGCCTAACTTCTTGTCTTAGATTAGGAAAGCCAAATGCTGCTCCTTGCATTCTGTCAAGAACCTGTTCAGGAAATGCTTGTTCTTCCAGAAACTCTTTATATAGTTCATCAAGTGCAGACTGAGTTTGCTGTTGTTGTACAGCACCTACTTTTTCTAGACCCTGTAGTTCTCTAGCCTGCTGACCTAGTTGAGAAGGAGATAGTCCTATCAAGGCTGTAGCCTCTCCACGTTCTCTAGCCTTCTGTTGTTCAAAAGCTTTTAGTCCTGTGTTGTAAGCTGACTGCAATCCCTTGGCTTGAATATCTCCCAGAAGTTGTTGCTGACCTCTCATAGCTTCTGCTTCTAAGATAGCTCCTCTACTACCACCAAACGATCCTGATCCTATCTGAGCAGCTTGTAGTTTAGGAAGAACTTCTTGCTCAAACTTTTGTTGTGCCTCTCTTTTCTCTATGTCTATAACAGCCTGTTGGAAAGGAGACATGAATCTTTCAGCAACATCACCTGTAAATTCTTCACCATGTCCACGTATTAAAGCTTCAGCATCTTGGTATCGCGTACCAGAAAGTCCTGGTCCTGTTCTTTCTATAGTACGTTCTCCAGTGACAGGATCAATTGTAGTTTCAAATCCAGCAAGACTCGTAAGACCACTTTGAGCAGCAAGTTGTTCAGGAGTAAACTCTGCAATAGTTTGTCCTGTATAAGCCTTGTACCCACCTGGGTCTATGGGTTGACCTGCATCGTCAAGAACTAATGCACCCTCTTCATCTCTTAGACCCTCTGAGCGTAGTGAAGCTAAAGCAGATTCACGCTCAAGGTAATCTTTCATGAATGGAGCAATCTCGTCTGCCAGAGATTGTTGAGTAATAGTTACTCCACCTGGACGAGCCTGTGGTTGGAAAAACCCTGTACCTAATGTTGATGCCATCTTTTAGTTCCTTATCCTAAACTAGTTAAGCCTGATTGTAAAGCTTTAGTTCCATTAATTTCGTTAGGTTGCTTCTTTGTACCATAGGCTCTTTGACGAATACCTTTAATAGTCTGATCCATAATCTTTGCACCTTCATCTGGATTACCATTACCCAATGCTGCCATAGTATATGCATCCACTACATATTCTTTAGGACTTACAGCCAAGGTTGCAACTTGTTCTCCATCAGATACAATAGGCATTTGTACATTGTCTTCCATGCCATGACCATCACCACCTATCATTCCTGAAAATTCACCACCTCTGGCTCTGTTGACAAGACCACCTTGTTTTGCCTGTCTATCAGGAAATAGTAAAGATAGAATAAAATCTTCATTATCTTCATCTGGATCAATAACAGGAATTTCTTTTCTCTGGGTATTTAAAGCTATTTGATCTACAAAATTTTTATCTCGTAGAAGACCTCCTGTACCCCATTGATAATTATAATCAGGATGTTCTCTGTAGGCAAAAGGAAAATCGTGATAGTCTTCTTCAAAGTCATCATAAAAACCTGACCCTCTTTCTCCTCCCTGATCATAACTAAAAATAACTGGACCTTGATCAGGACCTCTTTCTTCTAATACATTAACTCTTCCTTGTCTTAAAGACTGTGGGTCTAAAGCAGCTACACCACCATGAGAATCTAACCATTTTTTATAAGCAGTAAATGCAGGGTCTGGTTGACCACCTTTATTTAAACTAACAAGCCCACCTTGCTTTGCTGTCTGAGTACTGGGAAGATAACTGACTCCTCCTACTAAATCTTGAGAAGTAATTTCTTTACCTTTATGAGTTGTTTTACCTTTTGTTCTTAACTCAAGAAGTTGTTTCTGACTGAGTTCTCTTCTATCTACATTAGCCACACGTACTGTTGCTCTTCTATTTAAATCAGGTATAAACTTAGAAGGTCTTCCTAAACCACCTTGTCCTTGATTAGGATCAGTAGGAATAGCACTCTGTCTCTCTGCCTCAGATATAACAGAAGCAACTAGAGGAATACCACTAGCCTTAAGCAATCCTTCTCCAGAGAACTCAAGGGCTTTATAACCTTTAGCATTCTTTTTACCAGTTGGTTTTAATAGTCCACTATATCTACCTAATCTAGATAGAAAATCTGGATCAGCATCCATCCTTGCCCTTCTTCTCTCGCGTACACCTTTAATCTGACGATCTCCTTCTGCCTTTTCAGCAGAGGTAATAGCTTCTTTTTGAAATTTTCGTCTTAATTCGTCTTCTTCCTTATCTACATCAAAACCATAAAAATCACGCTCCTCTTTAGGTCTAGTAGCATAATCTCCTAATGCTCCTAATGCAAAATCAAAACCAAAGCTTCCTATATTTGGTCCTTGTCCTTCATCAAAATATTCACTGAATCCATAATCTAATGCTGCATTAGTTGCTGCACCAGTAAGTCCTCTACCAAGAGAAGAATCAAAGAAATCTCCTACAGGTGAAATACCCTCACTATTTGTAAAACTATCTGCTACAGCACCTATACCAGCACCAACAACATCTCCTACCACAGCCTTACCTATGTTTATTCCCAAGTCTTTTAGAAATCCTCCAAAACTTGCATTTACTTGAGGCATATCTAATTCTTCATTAAATTTATCAATAGTTAAAACATTAGGCATATTATATTGATTAGTTACTTGAGGCATATCTAATTCTTCATTAAATTTATCAATAGTTAAAACATTAGGCATATTATATTGATTAGTGTCAATACCTACATCAAATAAATCTGGGTCTATAGAAGATAAACCCACTTGAGGACTTAACATATTTTTTATATTTTTAATGCCTATGTTTAATTCTTTTTGTTCTTCATAAAACTTATCAAAAAAAGCAGGATTCTTTGCTAACAAAGCTTCAGCATAAAGTTCAGATAAAGAATCTCCTCTCTTGGCTATAGGTTCTACATCCATGTCTAGCTCTTCCATCATGGCAGGTCCACCCATCATGGCAGGACCACCTCCTTGTCTAGCCATTACTGGTTTGTCTGACATGTAGTTGACCATCTCCATACGATCATCCAAAGAACCTCCTTGAATCATATCGCGAAAATCCATGAACTCTTCAAAGTTTTTATTTTGCATTACCATAGCCTTTTCCAAAAGAAGAATAGTTAGACTGTTGATTGTTCTTTATACTAGATACATTTTGTATTGGATTAAACTTTTGTTGAATATTATGTAACTCAGGCAGCATAATCTGTCCCTGATTTAAATTACTAATCAAAGTACTATCATTAATAAATTTAAAATATTCTTCATTCGTCATTAGTTAAAGTCTTTCCATGTTGTTGATGCAGCAGTACTAACATATCCTCTAAACTTACCGCTACTTGCAGAGTAAGCAATATCTCCCCCTTTAGGACGCCCAATGTCTGTTATTGTTACAACTGTATATATATTTGTAGAAGGCGCTCCCTCACTTACTTGATCACGTAAATCAAGTTCGCTTATTAAAGCAGCACCCCATCTCTCTACTTGATTATATACTTTTCTAGCTTCAGGTTCTTCTACATTTAATAGAAAAGGAAGATCAGGATAACGTGACATTATCTTCCCCCATCAGGTTGAAGTGCTACACGTATTGCACCCCATCTCCATTTAGCTTCAGTTGAATTAGTAGATACTTTAACACTGGCTTGTCTTCCTCTAGCTCTAAAATCTACTTTCTTTGTGGACTTACTAATTGTAAATGGTCCTTTAGTTACTGACTCTGTACTTTCAGGATACTCTTTAGTAGTAATAGAAAATTTAATATTACCATCTGTTAAATCAAAGTCAGGTATCATCTTGTTTAAAAACATTAGTTGATTACCATCCTCAATATCAAAGTCTGCTGACTCAATAAAGGATGTTAATGCTTCTCCTGAACCTGTCTGTAAATTAAACCCTACAGGCTCATTGTCATATAGATTACTCCCACCCACTGTAGTTCCTGTGGTGATAGTATTACCAAACACATACTGATCAGCAAAGGTAGTAAACAAAGTACTTCCTATTGTCCAGTAGTTACCCTCTGGTGAGAAAATAACATATTTATCACAATCATTATTTGTTGTACTGTTAGAAGGGTACAACCAGATAATTTCATTAAACTCAGAACTAATTCCTGCATAAATTTTATCTGCTTGATCTAAGTTTAATTCGTCAAACACATGCTTTCTAACAGTGCAAGGCAAAGTTCTGACTTGTCCATCGTTTATATAAAAGTTATCATGCCCCATCCAAACAGAGGCTCCATTATAATCTACTGCTGCATGAGGTGCAATCAATCCACAGTTTGATCCAAGTTGTTGAAACTTAAATACAAAAGGAGGACCAACAAAACTCATAGCCCACAGAGCATTATCTGTCCAAATGTTAATCGCCTGTCTTGACCTGACTCCACCTACAATTCTTGTACCATCTGTTAAGAGATTATCCCCTGCATTAGAACTAACAGATGGAGTCCAGTTATCTCTTCTATTGGTATCACACCATCTGACCAACATAGGATTATAGTTACCTGCCAGATCATTAGAACCCATAGCTACAATGTGCCTATCATTAGGAGATACTAAAACAGAATCAACAGTAGCAGGAGAATTTGTTACTGTGGTTAGACGCATGGGAGAAGTAGAAGCATCTGTATCAAAAAAGAATATAGGTCCTTTTCTTCTATTGGCAACTATATCTTCACCATAATTATCAAGACTCCATTGCGTAATTTGTGTAACCAATCCTGATGATCCTGCTGATGCTGGTTGGTTCCAGGCTCTTGTTTGAGAAGCACACACAGTTGCTTGATACTTTGCAGCACTATATCCCAGACCTTCAACAGCAGTTGATGTGCCTGTAGAAATTAAATAGTTCAGAGTAGCATTACCTGCTTGAGTACTAGTAGCATCTGCTGCGTCTGTTACACTAATAGTATAAACATTAGTATCCACAACAGAGTTAATAGCATAGGTATTACCTGTTAAATTAATATTACCACCAAGGTTTGTACTTGCTGAAGTAAAGTTTACAAAGTTACCTACTACAGCATTGCTTGCATTATCAGATACACATACTCTGGTTGATCCTACTGTTGTACCAAAACAATTACTTAGGGTAACAGCAGAAGCTAAAGGTGTCACATCAAATAAAGTATCTCCATGAAACTCAAATAACTTTTTATCAGTTCCAAACATTGCTCGTTTTGTCTGACTATTATCAACCCATGTCAATAAGTCTCTGGCATTACCATCAAAGGTATCATCTATCTTAGGCTCATATCCTCTAAGACATTCAGGCTTTCCATCACGAAAACGAACTCTATTTGCATTAAACCACTTTCCTTCTTCAGCATATTCAGTAGACTCTTTAAATATACCTGGGGGAAAATCAAGTTTAATTAATTTACCTGTCATGGTTTATCTCTTAAAATCATGAAGCATTACAGCATCAATTGTGGTAGCACTTCTAGCACTGTATATTAACATATCTACTGCTGCTGCTGTAGTAGTAAGAACAGGAACTGATCCACTTACAAATTTATATACTGTATTATAACCCAAAGTTCTATTTCCTGTACTATCTTGTATTACATAGATCAAACCTGTTTGACCTGCTGTAGCATTAGAAGGAGCAGCAAGCGTTCTATTATCTGCAAGAGTCACAAGAAAATTATTTCCTGTTAAAAAGTCAACAGCAATAGAAGTTGCATCAGTCAAAGTTGTAATTGGATTTACAGCCCTTGCAGAAGTACTGATAATGAATTGACCATCGCGTATAGTCTTGGTTCCTAGAAGCGTTGTATTGACTGTCACAGAGGTTCTAAGATATCTTATATCAGCAAGAGAAGTATCAGGAATATTCGTGGCACAGACACCTATGTCTGCACTAGCTGCTGTTCCTAAACTAAATCCTTTAGTATTAGTAGGACGAACAGAAGTTGCATCACAATAAACCCATCCTATTCCTCCAAGAGGAACATCATACCCATCTCCACCAGCAGTTTTAATTTTAATGATATCGCTTGCAGTTGTATTGGCAGATACTGCATTATTAATTAAATAATGTTTAGTATTACCTGGAATAACCAGAGAGATAGTATTATGAGTTCCACCTACTGTTCCTTTAATATGTAGAATAGCAGACCTAGCTTGATCTCCTGCTCCATTATTACTAGTCAAAGTAACAGAAGTTGTTGCTCCTACATCGATAGTAGTGATACCTGCAATAGCCTGATCAGTTAAACTAATGACACCATTGTTTAATACATCGCCCCAAGAATTAGGATTGTCACCATCCCCTTGCTTGTTTAATCGTATATTAGTTGTAAATGTACTTGCCATTGTTTAAATTCCCTTATTCTTTTCTGGTAATCCTGTTGCTATGATATAACCCACAAGCATCTCATTAGGAGTTTTTATTTTTAATACACAAGAGCTAACTTTAGTATGATCTATATAGCTTGCTATAACTTCATCAACTACAAATAAAACAGGAGGTCTTAAACCAATACAATCTTGAGAAATTCTTTTCTCTATAATTTTACTTTCAATATCCTTTTTACTTTTAGAATCTGCCAGAGCTATTTCCATTATATCTTTTTCTTCTCTACAGAGAAAGAAAGCAGCTACTTCATCTCCCTTGCTCCATACTTCTTGTGCTGATATACAAGTGGGTAGTAAGGTAAAACAAGCAATAAGAAGTAGTTTAGCAAGCATCTAACTATTTACTTTCTCTAGGATTAAGAGGCCACTCATCAAACTCTGAGGCTTTCTTACCTGCGTCTGCCATCTCTTTTGTAAAGACTGTCATAGCTTCAAGACTCGCAACGTCTGACTTTGCATCTATGGCAGTTTCAAGAGCAGCAGCTTTTGCTCTTAGGTCTGTACGCCACTTGGCAAGGTCTGATGGCTTGGCAGTACCATTGTCTTGTTCTCTGATGACAATCCAATCAGTCTGCGCCAAGGTACTTTGAAGAACAGAAGACACATGGTTCGTCATTGTAGCCTTAATATCCTTTATGTCTCTAGCAGTTCTTGATTTGGTGATAACAACCTTGTCTGCCTGTACCGCAGGAGAAGACTCAGAAGAAGTATAGAACATATTTTCTCCACCACTACCTTCATGTACATAAGGTACAATACCTAATGCTTTACGCTCCTCATCTGTCCAAGCAGACGTAAAGATAGCTTTTGAATATTGGACATTATTAATTGTCATCCCTTTGGGCATATTGATAATCTCTACCAACTGACTGCCTATAATTCTTGCCCACATAGTCTTAGTTCTCCTTTAATTATCTGCCATACACAGGAGGTAGTGTACCGTTTCCTCCTATTTCTGCCATTGCTAGATAGATGTATGTTACCCCAGTGCCATTCATTCGACCATCTGTATCCCTACACTTAAATCCATCAGACAATATATCTATTGTGCCTGTTGTGCCTAAAGTTGCTTCAGATAAAGCTGTCTCGGCAGTTAAGATTTTTGAAGCTGCGTTGATTGGTGATCTTGCTGTGTCGTGCAAAATCCATCGTTCAGCGCCTGTTGATTTTGCAAGTACATATGAAGGTTTAAATCCTGTACTAATATAAGAACCATTAGCATCACCATTTCCAACGTAGCTTCCCACTTTACACACACCAGCTATACTACGAAATAAATACATAACGTTTGTATCACTGGCATTATTATTTGAGTCATCACCAAGAGTTACTAGTGTACTAGTGGGTATTGTTGCATTAAGAAAATTAACAGCACCCACTGCACCTTTTGCACCATACGTATCCAGCATAAGGTAGTCTGAGTTACCAGTTCCTGCGTCTTTATGATATACCATCCAGTTAGCAGTGGTAGCGCCATACCGTTTAAATAATATCATCTCTGGAATACCATCAAGAGAATGTTTTACTGTGGAACCAGCATTTGTATCACCTGTGTAAGTACAGATACCAAAAGACCCATTGTCTGAAGCTAGACTTGTACTAGCAAGAGTAGGATTGGAACCAGATGCTGGAATAACTGTACCAGTTGTTGCAGAATCTCCTAGTAACCACTGCCATAAAACATATGACTCACTGGCAGTATTAACCTCTACATCACTACCTACCTGTACACCTCTTTGAAGGAATCTTTGAACTGTGTTGGCATTGGCTACTTCTATTGCCGTATCATTAGAATGTAGATCATTACCCACACCTCTGACTCTATCAAAAAGCATCTGGTTGTCAGCGGCATCTCTGTTCTTGATCCATGCAAATGCTGTAATCTTAGATGCTGTATCGTCTAGGTTGTCTTGGTTAAGTGCTTTATACCCTGTGGGTGGAGTGTACACAAAAAACCCACCAGAGGCAGCGTTAAAGGAGGTAGCACTACCAGAAAATGTATTAGCCACCTGACCAAAGTTAAGTAGATATGTTTCAGCATAACTTCCTCCTCGTCCATAGAGAAATCTTCTTGAGATACCAGTTGGCATTTTTGATCCAGCAACTGTTGTTGCATTTGCAAAAGTATCTCTTGCACCACCTGCTCTATACCAAGTGTTGTTATTACCTATGAAGAGTGTACCTACACTAGCATCATAGGCAAACTGCAATACGTCACCACTAGAAAGGAAAGAGTTAGCACCTGGAGTATTACACCAAGTAGTCCCACCATTAGGACTGCTGCTATAAAAATTACTGTTTCCACTGTGGGTTTCAAAAGTAACTTGATCAGTGAAACCATTAGATGGGTTGTTTGTTGGAAGTGGAGTACTTGCTGGAACTACTCCAAAATAACTCCCACCTCCAGTTGCATAGCTTGCGGCATCAACTTCCCAGTACCATTGTCCAGTTGCTGGAATGGGCATAGTTGTATACGTTGTACGCTGATTTGTGGCACTAACAATTTTTGTATTACCTTCACTTAATGTTCCAGCACCATTGTTTGTTGGATCAAATGTTGGGAAGTTTTTAGAAGGTGTGTCGCTAAACTGATCTGACGTTGACCACGCTGCTGACCCTGAACTAGAACCAGAACCATCCTCACCATATTTTTCTGCAAAATTAAATCCATTGCCAGAAGTATCTGTTCCTACACCATTACCAGTACCAGTAGGACTTGCAAATGCCATATAGAAACCTCTGTTTCCATATGCACCTACATTTGTTTTATAATCTTTTGGCACCCATCTATTAGTAGCTGTGTCTACTTGACCAAAATCAGTAGGTGCTTTCAACTGCCCATCTAGTATCTGAAATTCTGAGAGGTAAGAATTTAATGGGAAACTGTCAGCGTATCCTGCTGATAAAGGTGCTAAATTACCTATCATATGCTCTTCATTCGCAAAGAGAAAATAATCTGCGTTGCTTGCACTTTGATAAGTTGTAACTGTACTAGTTACCTGTACACCATTAACCCATGCCTTTATTTTATCTGCTGCTGTACCATTATCAACATCAATATTATAAACAATATTTACCCATTCTGATTCTGACAAATAACTTATAGGTATTCTGAAGTCTCTATTAGGATTAGATGGATGATCAAGAGTCATATAAATATCTTGTTGACCAGATTGATCATTTATATAAAGTCTAAATCTTTCAGATTGAGAAGAATTAGAACAAGATAAAATTTCTTGATCTCCACCATTAAAACAAACTTTAATCCAAAAACTAATTGTAGCTTGAGAGTTACTTGATCTTGCTGTGTCGCTGGCTGAATACGTTCTTGATAGAAATCTTTCATCGTCATCATCAAACATAGCAGAGAAGGACACATCAAAGGCATCTGTAAACGGTACAAAGTCTCCTACTCTTTGACTTCGTCCATTACCTTCGTAGAGAGTAGGTGCAAAGTAGTCTATTCCTTGATAGTCTGGTGCAGATAGGTTAGCACTTGTTAAAGCTTTATACCCACTGGGAACAGAATATTTAAAATTACCTCTCCCATTTGCATCAGTATTACCACCTGCTGTTGTCTGACCATTAAACGTAGGACTTTGCCCAAAGTTAGCTACCCCATCACCGTTAGCATAAGCTAGGTAATAAGGTTGGAATGTTCCAGAACCAGCACTGTTTAACCCTGTAAATGCTGCATTGGTCAGTGAACTACCGCTGGTAGGATCACCGCTCGCTTGGAAAGTACCGTTCTTTGAAAAGTAAACACCTCCATTATCCATATCCAAAGCGATACCAACAATATCGTTAGTGGCAATAGCGTCTCCATATGAAGCACTGCTATTGTTATTTCTTTTTGTCCCTGCAAATTCATAAGAATACATTAAAGAACTGGCATAAAGAGCATTGGTATCATCTTCTAGACCTGCCTCTACATCACAGATTCCTAGCATGTTAGAAGTATTACCCTGTGCGACTACATAGACTTCCCAATACCATTTACCAGAAGAAACTCCATAGTTTCCTGTTGCTGCTGGATTAGTGCTTGTTTGACTAGAGGAGAATCTAAGATTACCTTCTGCAAAAGTTTGAGTTTGCGTATTAACTCTTAGTGGATTCCAAGTAGCAAATGCACTTGAAGGACTGCTCCCTGTCTGATTATCAGCGTCCATATCGGTAGGTGTAAAATCATTATTATATCCACTAGTATCATTTCCCAGATCAGAGCTATTAGCATAGTCTAGTAAAAAAGAATTATCACTTCCTGCTGCTGTTAAAGTTACAATATCTGAATTTTTTTTAGGAACATACTGCGAACCATTAGTTCCCAATGTAAATGAATCTAGAAAATCTGTTATGGCAAAGTCACCTTGCTGAATCGACTTGGTGCCAATCATAAACGACTGCGCCAAATAGCCTTCAAAAGCACCATTCTCGTAGCTGTCCCCAACTTCATGGACACTGGCTAAATTAAAATCGTAGGCGTGATTTAGAGCAGGGTATGTTCCTGTAAGTGCTGCCTCTACTCCATTGATAAACATTCTTACTCTGTTTGTGTCTGTGGCTTGAGTTGTATCAACGCTGACTAATACGTGATACCAACCAATATCCCTAAATAGTGCTGTTGTGCTTAGAATATGAGAGCCAGCTTCAGTCTGTAGGTAAATTTTATTATTTGCGGCATGACGTAGTGATGTGTAAGTGCCACTTCCATTTCCAGCACAAAATAATGCGCCAGCAACCCCAAATTCTGTAAGCTGAAACCAAGTGCCTAGCGTAAATTCTTTGCCATCCTCATTATCAAACTCGCTTGCTGGTTTCGTCAATCCATCTGCTGATCCATCTAACCAGACAGAATTACCAATAAGGGTGGTGTCAAATGATGCAGCACCACTACTAGCTGCTGCTGCTGCACCAAATAATAAATTATTAGAAAATACCATGTCTAACTATTTCCATATGCGTTGGTTAAAATTGCATGAATGTTTTCTCCAGTGCTATCACTAGAGATAGATACTACAATATAATCTAGTCTTCCCACTGCACCATTACTTACATCCAGAGTTGGTACGCTTGCTCCTATAAATTTCCAACAAGTGTTATAAGCCAATGTACCACTACCTCCTGACTGAACTAAGAAAATACTTCCTGTTTGTCCTTTGGTAGCATTAGTAGGTCTAGCCAGGGTATGTGCTGCTGTAACTGTGGTAAGAAAGTTTTGAGCATTAGAGAAGTTTAAGGATACAGAAGTTATACCATTAATAGCTGTTGCTGATATAGCTGCTGCTCCTGACTTAGCCAAGAACAATTGACCACCCAGACTTACATTACCTGTAATCTGTGCTGCCCCACCAATCGTGGCTGTACCTCCCACATGTAAATTACCTGATACTGAAGCATCATCATCAAATGTTGCAGCACCTGTAGCTAAAAATGTACCTCCTATCGAAGTATTACCAGCTACATCTAACGTGCCTCCAACAGTTGTATTACCACTTACACGTACTGTTCCCAAGAATCCTGCTGCACCACTAACTGTAGCAGTGCTTAAAAGATTTACAGCACCTCCTATAGATACTGCACCTCCTATTGAAGCTGCACCAACTACTGTTGCTGTTCCACCAATAACAATATTACCTGATACAGATACATCGTCATCAAAGGTAGCAGCACCTGTAGACATAAACGTACCACCAACTGAAGTGTTACCTGCAACATCTAGCGTACCACCAACTGTTGTGTTACCACTGACTCGCACAGTTCCTAAGAATCCTGCTGCACCTGATACTGTGGCTGTACTGAGAAGATTAACTGCACCACCAATTGATACTGCACCTCCTATAGATGCTGCACCTACTATTGTTGTAGTACCTCCTACTACTAAATTACCACTTACAGATACATTAGTTTTAAATGTAGCATCACCTGATACTGTGGCTGTACCTCCTACAAGAAGATTAGTAACTGAAACATTTCCTTCAACTGAAGCTGTAATTCCTGTTAAGTTAGAGCCATCTCCAAAGAAAGCACTTGCACAAACTTTAGCATTAGTGGCTTGAAGATTACCACCTGCTATTGTAACTGTACCTCCAATATTAACATTACCACTTACAGATACATCATCTTTAAAATGTCCTGCTCCTGCTACAGTAACAGTTGATCCTAAGACTGTAGCCCCTTCAAGCGAGGTAGCACCACTAACTCTAACAGACCCTAAGAATCCTGCTGCACCTGAAACAGTTGCAGTACTTAAAAGATTAACTGCACCTCCAATAGATACAGCCCCTCCTATTGAAGCTGCTCCTGCAACAGTTGCTGTACCTCCTATATTTACATTACCGCTTACAGATACGTCATCATCAAACGTAGCTGCTCCAGTTGTTATAAGAGTTCCTCCTACAGAGGTATTACCTGCAATATCAAGAGTACCTCCCAGTGTAGTATTACCACTTACTCTGACTGTACCAAGAAATCCTGCTGCTCCACTGACAGTGGCAGTACTTAAAAGATTAACTGCACCACCTACAGAAAGAGTTCCTCCAATTGTAGCAGTGTTTGCAACTATAAGAGAACTTACAGAAGTATCTCCTGATGCTACAATACTGGTAAGATGTCTACCACTTCCAAAGTAAGAACTTGCACATACATCTCCATTAACTTTTAAAGAGCCTCCTACAGAAGCATTAGAAGATACTGCAAAAGCACCTCCTATTCTAATAGAATCAGTAGCTACAAGTAAAGCAGTGTTAGTACCATCTCCTCCCTCAACTTGTGTAAGAGAAGAAGATACAGCACCATTACCACTTACAGCAAGTTTAAGCAGACCTTTATAAGTATCAGCTATTCTTTTACCTGTTAAATCAAAATCACTCATGCGCTATTCCATACTGGTGAAACTACTTGATCACTCATATTATTAGGAGTACCATCCCAAAGTAAGTTAGCTGTATTCCACACTAGGTTACGACCTCCTGAATCAGGTCTAGGATTTTTTATTTTAACATCATCCCTTACATCAGGAATTTTATTTTGGGGATGATTCTTTAAATCGAAAGCACCTTCATAATCTTCTGGACAAACTAATAAACCAAAACTATTTAGTTTCATTACCCTATGAGGATATCTAAAACCACAAGTATCACATATAGCTAATGCTTTACTATCTGTTGCCATCAGACTGTCCTGATTTTTGGTCTAAAGAAAATACTTGCACGTTCTTTATCTTCTTCCATTGCTCTAAGCAATAGTTCTTCATAGTTTCCTTTAAGCATTGCAATTTTTGCTGGATCAATGTTAGGTCTTTTCATTGACATATAATAAGCTAGACCACATGTAAGACAAGGCAAGAATCTTTTAGGCATGTCAGCATTTTGTCCTGCTGACTTATTAACATCTTCTAATTCACTTATACGTTCTATCTTTAATATATCTGTACTGTTATCAGGTAAAGGCCAGATGCTTAATGTTGGATTATCTCTATCTCTTTTAACAGTATATTGAGTGGCTCTGCCTGTTTGTTTTTTATTAGGTATTAATAGATATTCTTCAAAAGAAATTCTTGTTAATTGAATATCAGTATCATCTCTATTGACAACTACTTCCAGAGCATCAATAGTAGAATTACTTAAAGCATATGAAGTAACGCTGGCAGCTACTGTAACTGCTGTTACTTCAGTAGACCATAGAAGAACACCTCTGTTCTGCCAATCAGTCAGCATCAGATTAATAGAACGACGAGCAGAGGCAGGTTCATGACCAAGGGTATTTTCTCCCCCAATCATTTCTGTTGCCTCTTGTATAACCTCATCTATATCAAGGTTAAAATTAAATGTACCACTGGTTGCCATTATATTTTCCTAATACTAATTATATTAAACTTGACCACCTTTTTTGTAACCATACATTACACCTTGATTAACCATGTCTTTAGGAATCTTCATTTCAATATTAAAGTCTCCACCACCAGCACGTTTTTTCTTAGGTAATTGATTACCAGGACCATATTCATTTTCTTTAGCGTTATCCCTTTTATTTTTTATTTTACGTTTTTTATTTACAGTTTGTCTAAAAAAATCACTGAAAGATTTATCATTAGCCATATAACTTCTCCTTAATCGTACAAAGATGAAACAAGATCAGAACCTGACATGACCTGTCCACCTTTTTTACGTTTAGATATTTGTCCACCTTTTTTATAATCAGTAGCTCCTTTTCTCATTTTTCGTTCTGTATAAGGTAAATCTAAATAAGGATCATAACCTCTCCAACGAAACTTCTTGGTTTCATGATCTTTTATTAACTTATTTAATTCTTTATTAGGTAAACCTCGTAAATCTCTATTTATTCTTTTTTTCATAGCTGTAGGTTCTTCTCGAACATGTCCTTTTTTTATCAAAGGTTCTTTTCTAGGAAGACCATAATTTTCTACAGTACGTTCAACAGTGGGTTCTTTTTTTATGCGTCTAGTTCTAGAACTAGGTCTATTTCTAGAACTAGAAGGAGAACGTATTATTTTATTAACCTGTTCTTGTGAATAGCCAGGAGTTATTCCTAATCCATTTGACTTTGATTTTTTAGAAGAAGGAGGCCAAGGTTGTCCCATAATTCGTGACATCATTTTATTAAATTCTTCATCATCTTTTGAATTAGCCATAATTAAAATCCTTAATCATACAAAGATGAAACAAGATCAGAACCTGACATAACCTGTCCACCTTCTTTACGTTTTATAACTTTACCACCTTTATTATATTTTTTAATTTGACCACCTCGTTTTAAAGCTCCTCCTGTATAACCAGGATCAATTTCTGTACGTTGAGTTTGTCTAGCTGCGTCCATTGTACGAGAAGCTTCGCTTTCTCCTTTAGTCAAGGGTTTACTTACTTTTGTAATATAAGGTTCAACGCGATCTTTTGCTAAAGGTTGTCTACCTGTAAATACTCTCATGGAATCCTGTCCTAATTTTGCAGCTTCTGTTTTAGTTTTACCTTTATTAACTGCTTTTAAAACTTCTTTTTGTTGCTTTGGCGCTAAATCTTTTATTTTTTTTATCAAGTTAGTTATAAAAGGTTTTCCAAATTTTGTAGCTCCTTTAATAGCAGCTTTTCCAGCTATTGTACCTGGACCTCCTAAAGCTGAAAGAGCAAGTCCAGCCATTGCTACTTTTTCTTCAGTTGTTGGAACAGGAGCTTGTCCTTTTTGTCCTCTTTTACCTCTACCTACATCCTTATAAGGATCAGCGTATTTTTTAAATGGTGATGAGGATTCAAAACCCTTATCACCTTCTGATCTCATGGAGAGTGGAGCAGATGATCCTCTTCTAGGTCTAGATTTAGATTTAGATTTAGGAATTTGAGGCGCATTAAGATCAGCACCTGTAGGTGTTTTACGTTTAGAAGTAGGTTTAGGTTTAGGAGTCTTAGCTGCTGGACCCACTATTTCCTGATCTTTTTTCTTGAGCCAATCTGAAGTACCAGCATCTGTAGTTTTTCTCCCTACTGGTTTAGTTTTAGGAGCAGGTGCAGATTCTTTAGCTTTAAGAACAGGTGCAGGTACTCTAGCTTTAGGTGCAGGTCTAGGTCTAGGTCTAGGCGCAACTTTTGCAGCAGTTTGTTTTGGTTTGTTTTTTTGTTGCTCTAAATATTTTCTTAAAGACTGTCTGCCAAAACTTTTAAATCCTGCTTTTTCCATATCTTCTTTAGTCACAGCAGCAAGTTTTTTATTGCCTTTGCCATAAAAAAATTTACTTTTGGCTTTTTTAGCTTGAGCTATTGTTGATGGTCTTTTTCTAGTTGTTGCCATGACTAGTCCTCCTCTTTCATGAGGTCTTTGTCAGAAGAGGCAACTACACTTGGTCCTTTTCTTGCTGCACCAAAACCCTGTCCTGTGGGACGCCCTACGATCTCGTTCAAATCTGGATCAAGATTAGGGAGCTTACGTGCTGCTGCCCCTGATACAAAGTCTTTCATGATACTCTCCTTCTTCCTTTAGATGATAACTTTTGAAATTTTTTCTTTCCATATTTTTTTCTACCTATATAAGCTGCAAGAGCTTTGGGGTCTTTAGCACCCTTCTTTTTTAGTTTTTTGGTTAAGTTTTTAAATCTCTTGCCTGTGCCTAGTTTAGGTTTTAACTGTTTAGAAATCTTACCTCTACTGATAGTCATTAAGTTGAACCCATGATAACAGTATCAGGACTACCAGCAGGACTTGCAGCTTGTGCCATGTCATCTTGTCTGGTACGACGAGCCTGATTTCTAAGCTGATTAATAGCGTTTTGATATTGAGCTTCCCATACTGGAAGATCACCCCAACTTTTCATATACATGGTAGCCTCAATCATACACCCATAGAACAATGCATTATAACAATCTTCACTGAAGTAATTAGAAGTTGTTACACTTGTTCCTGTGGCAGAGGCTAGTCCTAGTGGTCTACGAACATATTGTACTTCTATGTCAACTGCTGATGCAGGAGTAGGTACAATATAAATTGCTGTATTTGTTTTACGTGAGTAATAACGAGGATCACCCACAGAAGAACTGGCATGAGGCCAGTAGTCTATGGCATACTCATAAGTTCTTTGTAATAAACTTGTTCTATTTGAAGATGCACTGGATATTACATTTACATTTCTAACAATCTTTGTATCAACAGGAAGAGATACAATAGGATTGCCAATACAACAAGAGACAGTCGTAAAAAAATCTAGACCAAAATCGTCTAGATCATTTGTCAATCTATTCTCTGTCTTTTCCACAAAGAAAGATATTTGATTCTCAAACTCAGTGGAATCATTCTCTGTTGTATTTACTAAATCATTTTTTAAAAATGAAAAATTAGGCATAGTCTTAGCCTACAATCAATGTCAATGCAGCACCATCAGCAGGAACTGATACACTTACACTTCCCACCATGGGAACTCCCATGTCTCCAATATAAATATCTGCGCTTTCATTAGCAGCTACAAAGAATTTCAAAACTCCTGACGTAGCTCCCTTGATATCAAAAGAACCTGCAACTGTACTATGAGCATGTACTGCAATGATTCGAGTTTTTTCTGCTGTGGAGATAACTCCAGCACCTGCCTGAAAAAGCGAATTATAATTGTTTGCCATATTTCTCTCCTAAAGTAAAGTCAGGGAGAACCTTAATCCTCCCTGACCTTTATACTTACGATCCTTGCGAACCGAACCATCCACGCCAATCAGAGACACCGAAAGCATAACGCTCACGCGCCTTGAAGCGAAGATTACCTGTGTCGAAATCAGGTTCCATCTTCGTTTGAAGAGGGGTGCGAACAAACATCTTCGTTCCATTAGGAACATCAGTTTTGATCCACCATGAAGTCGTATCGGTAAAGCGCCGATTAACATAGAAACCATCAGGCAACATACCCATATGACGAGTTGCATTAATAGCATTCGTATTTGGGTTTGCAGCAGCAGCACTAACTTGCGTCGAACCTGGACTTGCCAAGACACGATCTGCAATAGCCCACGAATCTACAGGGATATGAAGCGATACTGAACTGGCACCAATCAGGATACCACGATCATCTTCAATTTTCTGAACATTCGTCAGGGCAGTTTCGAGAGTCGCTTCTGAAAGATCAGAGGCAGCAATCAAGTTAGACTGTGAACCTGCACTAATGGTTGGATGCGAAGCTGAGAAGAAAGCAGCACCATCACCAATGGTATCAGAGAAACCATTGTTGAACAGGTTAGCAGCTTTGACCTGCTTCGTGTTAGCCATTGCTCTGGCAAGACCTCTGGCACGTAGCTTTGCAAACGTGTCATAGAGATTGTCTTCCATAGCCTCTTCGGTAACTGCAAAGGCAAGAGCGACAGTTTCATTCGTATAACGTGCAGTATAACTTTCCTGCGCGTCATCATAGGTTACAGCAGCACCCTCACCCTTGGTGGGAGCAGTACCAAAACCAGTAAATAGAACTTCTTCCTCAAATGCTCGATCAGAGTTTTCAATATCATAAAGAGCTTCATGCTCGTTATTAACATCGCCATACTCAATACCGAAAACAGCATTAAGACCTGGAAGGAGTTCTTTAGCAATACTTGAACGATTAATAGCCATGATACACCTTCCTTATTAAGCTGAAGATGCGGTAGCAGTAACGTACCGATCTCTGTGAGTGTTTAGCCAAACTTCAACAATAGGAAAGGCATCACTGTCTTTCTCATTAGGAAGTTCTGCTCGCTTTACAACTCGCGCAGCTAGTTCTGTTTCTGCGCCAGTAGCTGCCAAGAGATAATAACTGGACTGACCAGTAGTCGTATCTCCAGAACTTGCTGTCGAGCTAACAGTAACATTATAATTTTTCACTACATTCAGTTCTCCAACAGAAAGCGAGAGAGAAGCTTGGATGTAATAAACCTGATCAGGATCAGTGATAACATGGAATTTCAAATCGGTTACGCACGTTCCACCTGTCCAATGCCGACGAAACTTTTGTTCGCCATCTTCAACATACTGGCAACCAGCAAACACGCCAGAAGGCTTGAGAGTGGCAGCAATAAAAGGTTGAATCGTAGCAAGGTTGGCACCTGGCATAACAACCAGATCACCAGTAAAAAGGTTATTGCTACAGAGTCCACCAGAAGTAATTGGCAGTACATCTACACCTTCAGTGTTATAGTTACTACCTTTTTTGCGGACAGGAATGAACCCACGAAATGCTTTAGTTGTACTCATTTCTAGTTCCTCCTAGTTAATGAGAGACTACTCTTGAAAATTAGGAGTACGTCCTCTCATAGTGGTTGATTTACTACTATTGGAGACAGGCAGATTTCTAAGTCTAGCATCTGAACTATTATAAAGCTGTGCATTAACAGCATCCATCATATCGTTTGCTTTCTTTTCATAAAAAGCTTGTCTCGCTTCTACTTGGTTAGTAGGCTTCTTAGCCAAGGCTACGTCTCCACGACAGACTGCACCCAAGTATCTGCCCTCATCCCTCACGTAGGATGTTGATGCCATTTCAGGAACTTCTCCAGGTTCAACAAACGTCCATCCTTCTTGCTCTCGCTTTCCAACATTCATGATGTCTTCTTTGCCTTTAAGTGAGATTCTGATCCATCGAAGGGATAGTCCTTCGTTTTGAAATCTTTGCTCTACCGATTGTGGTACAGACAAAGCATCAGGCTCTTCAAAGACAAAATTTTCTTGTCTGGTGTTTGCTTCTCTTAGAGTATCAGTACGTGATTTTTCGCGTGTCATTTCATGTCCTCCGCGCTAGTTAATTTCAGTGTATTCGCCATCTGCATTAGAAACTTTTAGCTTCTGTGCAGCATAGGTTTCAAGAGGTATGTTCCACTTATTGGCAAGCCTAACATCTTCTTTTGTTAGTTTTACTTTGCTTTTGGAGGAATTGGGAGCAGAGCGCGAACTGCTTCCCACCACTTGAGCAGGAGTTGACGTAGGTTCCTGCACACGATTTTGATTTTCTTCCACATCCACTGTATTGGCTGTAAACTTATGTGGAAAAGCTTCTGCAAGCCGCCGATCAATTTCATTATAAAATTCTTCATTATCTGTATCAAACCCTTCTTCTTTAAGTTCTTGATCTAAAGCCAATGCTGAAACAGTTAAAATTTTATCTTTGCCAAACCATTCATTTTTTGATACCCAATCTTCTGCCCTTGGATCAGGAGTAGATTTAGATGCAGCTTGTTGTGCTGGTACTGGTTCTTGTTCAATCTCTTCGGCAACATCTTCCATTTGTGCTTTAGTAAGATTTAAATGTTTTAAATCTACCTGTGCTTCGTTAAGCATCTCTTGAGCTTGAAGAAGCTTTTCTTTTTCTCCACTGTCGAATGCTTCCATATAGGCACTACGAGCCAGAGTAACTTTATCAGTCAATTGTTTTTCAGAAGCATCAATATTTAGTTTGCTTACTTCATTAAAAGATTTTTCTCTTGAGTTCAGATTTTGTACTAACGACTCATTCTGTGCCATCAATTGAGAAATCTGTTCGTCACGTTCTTTTCTTTGACGAACCAATTGTCTAATTCTTTTTTCTGCTCCTTTAGTTTGAATACCCTCTAGTTCTTTAGGGTCTTCCTCTTTTTCTTGAGGAGCAGCTTCTTGAGGAACTTCTTCCTCGATTTCATAATCTACTTCTTGGTTTTCAGGGACATCAACTTCTTCCCAGTTATCATCGTTGTTCATTTTTTACTCCGCTGTTTACGAAACAATCGTTTTACGTTATATACTATTATACCATATTTTGTATGGAATTACAAGTCATCCAGAAAAACTAGTTAAATTAAATGTAGGGTCAAGATATGTAGGATTTTCTACCTTCATCATGACTTGATCATCAAACATAAGAATGAGCCTAACACTTTTATAAAATAACTTTGTACCTATATGCTTACCATAACAGATATAATCACCTACTTCACACCAAGGACCAGATGGAAATTTATCTTGGTCTTTATATGCCATGTCTCCCAGAGCAATTACACGCCCCACTGTGGTGAGATAAGCCATATCATCCTTTGTTGAATCAGGTAGAATAATACCTCCCTTGGTTTTTGTTTTAATAGATATAGGTCTGACCAAGACATGAAAGCCTGGAAGTACTGGCAATACATCTGGATCAGGTTGTTCTTCTTCATCAGTAGTCCATTGATTATTTTTTACTGCATTACCTAAATGTGCCTGTTGCATTTTACTCCTCTTCAATATAAAGTTGTTTATGTACAATGTCTCTCAAGTTTTGTTTAGCCCATTCTAATCCTGCTATATATCCTACTACTTGTTTATAGGCAGGATAATCAGAAGGATTACCTTGAGCTAAACTAATCTTCTGGTTCTCAATTTCATCTGTATATACTTGAGCTATAGTTTCAAATAAATCCATTAAGAATATTTGATCTTACTTGGCCCAGGCATTTTCCAGTACTTATCATCATACTCAGCCAAGCTAGAGCGCGTTGCTCTGCTACCCTGAATATCTTCTTTTGTCCAATCACCAAAGGAGGAAGCACGATCTACTACGTGCGTAGGTTTCCCATCTGTGATTCCTTTTACATCATTTGGATAATGTATCTTTCCATAGTTAGGCATTAGTTGTCTCCTTTATTAGTTTTAAAATCATATCAACTGCTTGCATTTCATTCTTATCTTGTCTATTGGCTTGATCTTTTAATAACTCAGTCATGCTCCTTTTTTCCAGACCTTCTTGGTTCATCTGTGCTGTTAAAAGTTTGGTCATCATTTCAATAGCTTTGATAGATTCTTTACTGGCTCTGTCAGCTTCAGCTTTCTCATCTTTCATTGCTGTGGTGACACCAGCTTTAGTAGCTTCAAGCATTTGTTTATTTTCTTCAAGGTCTAGTTTCTTATTCTCTAGAGCAGCTTCAGCATTATTAACAGCAAGGTCCATCTGCATCTTCTGCTTCTCTAGTTCAACCTTGGCTTGTTCAAGAGCAACCATTTGTTGTTCTGGAGATTGTACCATACCCATTGCTTGATTAGCATTCTGTACTTGCTTGGCAGCTTCCATCAAGGCCAGTTCAATAACTTCTGGTTTCTGTGCAGACTCTGGAGCAACAGTACTAAGTTCTTGTTTAGCCATGCCATTGACTTGTTCTTGATATTTCAAAACAGAATGTTCTTGTATATTGGCTTGCAGAACAGGTTGTACTCTTTGCATGATAGGATTGGCTCCATTCATGGGGTCTTGCAGATAAGCCATCTTTACTTGAATGTGAGCATCATGATTCTGTCCTGGGAATGCAGCAATAGGGATACCTTTAACAGACGCCATGATATCTGAAACAGGATCAAGTGCTTTAGGTTCTGGTTTGGGAGGAAGTATCTCGTCTAGGTTAGGCATATTTGCAGCACTAAGAATAGTTCTATTCAAGGCTTCTGTGTTGAACATACCTGGAGGAGACTGCTGTGCCATCTGCAACGCCATATTAGCCAACATCATTCTGTGAGCATTAGAAGGAATGTTAGGATCACTTACAGGAATAACATCAACCTTACCATCAAAGTCTTTTTGATATATGTTTCTCTCTGCCAGAGGAACCTCATAAGGATATTCCTGTGGTAGATAATCTTTATCAATACTTGCTAAGATTTTAAATTCATCTCTTTGAGACTTATGTAATCTTTTATGAATAGCTGTAAAGAACTTACTGGATGCTTCTAACAATGCCATTGTAGTTCCTACAGGTCCATAGGAGGCAGCATCTGAAACAATCTGTTCAGTGCTGTCTGCAAACTTCTGACCAGCAGCAGTTACAAACTGAAGCATTTGGTAGAGCGTCGAGGAAGGCTCTTTGTAAGGGAGAGATATAATTGCCTTGTTCAAATCAATACCAGTTGCTTCAACCTCCTTGAACTCTCCTGGGGCTATAGGCTCATTGTTGCCTACCATACGCACACCTTTAGCCTTAAAGCCACCTGGAAGATTCGCAAATTGACCTGCATCTATCAATGCTCGCATTGCAGCAGTAGCACTCATAGTCAGATTACCAAGGAAATGCATGAGTCCCAAACCGTAGAAACCAAATCCTGGGACAAAACGATAATGTACAAAGTGTACCTTCTTTTGTTTTGTAGGATCATCCTTGGCATAGTTTCTACGAATACTTAAAACTTCTTTTGATTGTTCTTCAATTGTAACAATGTAAGGAAGAGACTCACCTTCTTCTGAATTAGGTTCATCAATGTCTAGATAACAATGTTGCTCTAGTAAAACATATTGAGGATCAGAAGAACTAGAGGGAGACAGTCCTATAATTGTATCCATCTTTTCTGAGAAAGATGTAGGATTAACCATCCCTGCTTCAGGAAGATCAATGTCTGCATACATCTCTGCTTTAATCTCTCTGTGTAGATCAACAGGACTTTTGTAAATGACATGTGTGTAGCGATCAGCATTCCTAAGATTCGATGCGTTATAGGAAACATAAAACTGATCAATAGGAATAAACTCTGAGACAGGACGTTTAAAAGAAGCATCATAATAAATCTTTTTAAACGAGGAACCTATCAGGGGGAGATGAAAAAGCATTCTTTCAAATTCATCAAAGTATTCTGGCATCTGTTCTGTAAGCTGATAGTTCATGAAGTTCTGAACTCTCATTGCTTGGTTTTCTTTTTCCAAGGTATGCTTACCCAGTACCTGTGCCTTGACAGGACCATTAGGGGGAAACAACTCTTGTGATGCTTTAGACTGAAACTTAACTGCTGATTCAATTAAGAGAGGGTGTACTGCTGTACAGGCTCCTTCAAAAGGTTCAGATGCTTCTTCGATCTTGAGTCCCAGAAGATCAAAGCCTCTTTCAAACATTGACTCCCATTCACTACGAGAGTCTTTGTCAGACTCATAATTATCATAGAGGGTTCTACCTATGTCACTTAACTCATCTTCCTCTATGTCATCTCTTAGATTGCGAAACCATTCTCCCACAGATTCCTCTGCACCCATCTCAATAGTTTCTTCTTCAGTAAAATCTACAAGGACACCACCATCATCGTCTAATTCAAAGGTAGCTTTAGACTCGTCTACCATAGGCAGGGGAACAACATTATCCTGTGTAGGAGTAATTTGTTCAAAAGGGTTCTGTTCAATTGCCATTTTTATAGGTATCCTTAAATTTTAAGTGTAGATATTCCATTACATTTTTTTGATATCTGCGCCATTTACCTTTACACATCTTAGGGATATTACAGTTACATTCTTTTTTCTTACAACAATAATCTTTATAATTAGGTCGTATTAAAGAATGATTAATACCATCTTCAAAGGACCACATTGTTAATGCTATCATGGCATTTACATGGATTACATTTACAGTTTTTACACATTATATTCTCCTACTTCATTAAATATCTAAATAATCTTGTCATAGTTGATATGGGTTTTGTAGCTTTTTTATCAAGATAGCCCTGAGATTTTTTAAAATATAATTCAGGCATATGTGTTTTAATATATTTAGAAATATTAGGGTCTTTTTTTAATTCTTCTTCATATACTTGTCGTAATATATTGTCTTGAGAACGTGGAGAATAAGCTGCTTTTTCTTTTTCTTCTATATATGCATGTTCTTGTCCTGCACTAAGATTTTTTAATGCAGAAACTTTTTTAAATCCTCTATGCATTAATTCATGTATTATAGTATTTATTTGAGCGTCAAGTTTAGATGTTGTTCCTTCTGGAACTTCTTTCATTTTATCCAATGTTCTAGCAAAAGCCTTGTTTGTTATAGGATTTACATTTACATAAGTTTTATCTTTTATAAGCATTCGTTCTATATCTTGCGGATATCTGTATTCAATATCTCCATCTCTACTTCTTATTGCTACCATACCTTTTTTCTTAACATCTGATCCATAGTTAAATTTATGTGGTTTACCGCTAGATTTTGTTACATAAAATCCTGCTCGATTTGTTTGATCATCATATGCCTCAACTGGTAGAGGAGTACGCTCTTCTGGTAACAAACCATATAAACCTACTTTAGCTAAAGGATTATTTTTCATGAAGGGAGATTTTAATAAATCTGCAATAAATTCATTATCCCCCATGCTGGTATCAACAGGTTTAGCTCTTGGATTAGGTTTTGGTCTTGGTGCTAATTTTTTCTTTTTCTTTGCCATAAGTTATACTCATTAAATTTTAACATACTTTATTATACCATTAAACTTTCCAATATGCAACCCTCTTGTGTCTTTTTTCATCTTCCCACTCTGGATCGTCAGGATGTGTGACATGCCAGGATTCCTTTAAATAATGAATTGCCATTACCAAGGCATCTACCTGATCATCATGAGCAGCATGTGGAAATCTGGTGAGTTCCTCTATTAATTCATCTGCCCACTTTTTATTCTTGGGTATCCATACTCTACCTGCTTCCATGATAGGAGATGCTGCATAGGCTCTGGCTACTTTATCTCTGTCAGGTAAATAATCCTTTACTGGTAATCCACTACGTCTCATATCTTGTATCAAGGATTGACCACTGGCTTTCTTTTCTATTATACACACATCTGGTTTGTGTTTACTATAGAGCATCTGTGCTGTTCGTCTAAGCTCTGGGTATTCAAACCTACCTCTAACATTTCCCAAGAGAATCAAGTTAGGTGCAAAGTCTTCTATGCCCATTTCATTCTGTTCATACAGAGAAAAGATACCCCATGTCTGGATAACACTATAGTCAGCAGTAGTTCTGGTAGAGAAGGCTGTATCATAAGTCTGTATTATGAACTCACATGTAGGAGGTTCTTCATATTCCCACTCTTGTATCCATTTCTTTTTTATCAGACCACCTTCTTCTGGTGTTGGGTCTTGCATATACAGAGAATTCCAATAACGAGAACCATTAGATGCTTTGATCTCTGCTTCATCTATCTCTAAGACTTCATCTGGTTTCCATTCTGGGAAATATGAGCCTCCTTCTGGTAAATCAAGAAGTTCTGCTGCTTCCTCGTCTAACCATGCAGGAATACGCACAACATCCCAAGGAAGAGTATTATATTCTGACATTTCTTCTTGTTGTTTCAAGAGCCATCCACAAAGATCATCAAAATGATACCTTGTATTAATAATTAGAATAGCACCATTAGGCATAATACGAGTTCTAAGACCAGCAGGATACCATTCTTTAACATATCTCCTTCCTGCTTCTGAATATGAATCCTCTTCAGACATAACATCATCTAAGATAGCTATGTGAGCGCCACGACCTGCAATCTGTGACCTAACACCAGCAGCATAATAGGTTCCATTCTGATTTGTTTTCCATTTACCTGCTGCCCTGACATCACTTCTTAGTGTAACACCCCTGAATATGTCCTGAAATTGCTCTGTGGTGACAATATCCCTGACTGATCTACCAAAATCACTGGCTAACTGATCAGAGTGAGAGACAGTCATGATCTCATGTTCAGGATTCCTACCAATATACCATGCAGGAAACAACTTTGAACATAAAACAGACTTGGAAGAACGAGGTGGTAGGAAAACCATTAGTCTTTTTATATGACCATTCTCAAGATCATCTAATTTATTTGATATTACTTCTATATGTTTACCCATTTTCCAATCAGAAACAAGTGAAGGAGCAACAAGTCTAACAAAAGTAAGAAAATCATCTTGTGCTTCTGTGTATGTTCTTGCTTTTAATAAGTTTGATAGGTTAATATAGTTATCTATAGTATTATCAGTATTTGATTCTAGTTCCATTAGTACCCTATGAGATAAAAAGAAAAAAATAAAAAGTATTATTAGTATTAAGGAGGAACATTTTAGTTAATGTCTTTCTCTATAGACTATTATACAGGGATTGAGTGTCTATGTCAACCCCTGTTTTTTAAATAATTTTATTCTAGTGCCTTTCATATATATATGCGAGGGCGAGTGCGAATTTTTGGGCGCACCATAAATTAATAACGATTACTAGAATCATTCCAGATTAACAGATACCTTATCGAACGAATACTATCGATTTACTTGTCCAGCCCTAATTTTCCAAGTATTCAATAGGCTTGTGGAAGTATTCGCTAAGTAAATCATCCCCTTTACCTACTTAGCATTACTTTACCCTTGTTTTCTGCCATTCTTCCCATTACTTCCAGGCGCTAATGATGATTATTTATCACAATAAAATCAATATGTTACAGCTTAATCATCAATAGTTCTAATCTATCCCATAAGTTATTGATATTGTTACACTTTAATTTTCTTAGACCAGCTCAGACAATCGTCAAAAGTGTTAAAATAGCCCATTTTAGCTCTTTTTTGAATTTAGAATGATTCCAATGTGCAAGACATTATCCAATGATATCAATGACTTAGACCTGCGTCATTATGTCGCAGTGACGTGCTTCTTCTTTATAGTCTATAAGAGGCCTCAAGTACTACGTTTTTTGACATTGTGAATAGATGAATACCGCGAAGGCCATGGGTCTTACGTGCCACGACCCATGCGCCGATTTTACTGCGATAGTTTTTCGCAGTGAGAAAAACTTTTGGCACATTTCAAAATCAGGAAATTAAGACAATGACCATCGAAAACAAAATTTACACGCTTAACGCATCTTGCGAAGTCATTAGTGGGATGGAAGCGAAAGCAACAAGCGCAAAGGAAAACTTGGCGCTTCATGCAATCGCTCTTATCGCCAGTAACACGTACTGCGAACTAGCAGACGCTGAGACGCTTAACACTTCACAAGCTGATTTCTTCAAGGCCTTCTATAAAAACAATAGCAAGGTGGCGAAGGCTCAGGCAGTGGCAATGGAAACCGCCAAGGTCTCCCCTTCCACTGTGAAGCGTGTACGAACAGTCATGAAGGCCAAGAAATTTTGGGCATTCATGAATGGACATTTCGACGCTAACGCCAAACAAGAGCGTACAGCTTCCAACATCTTGGAAGCCTTCGCCGCCCATGAATTGACCAGTACGAAACTACTGGTCATGGCTCCCAAGCCTAAAGGTGATCCCTTGAACGTCAAAATTGATAAGACGAGCGAGACGATAACCAAAACCGAGAGCGCAAGCGACAAGCTCTTGGAAGCCATGTGGGCGTCGCATAAGGCTCAAGGCCTTGCCATTGCTGCATTGGCCAAGCGTTCAGTAACTACCAAAGAGGAAACTAAAATAGCGGCATAATTCAAACCCCTAGCATGTGAAAGCGTGCTAGGGGTTTTGCTATTGCGATATTCATCTATTCACAATGTCACGATAGTTTTTCGCAATGAGAAAAAGTGGAGACAATATGAAGTATGATTATGTGAAGGTATCATATGATCTAAGCCGCAAGGCTAGGTCACTTGTGCAGGACAAGGGATGGCGTGAGCCTATCAAGGTGAAGGATTGCGAGTTGCTTGCACATGAGAAGAATCAAGCAATTGCCATTCTTTCAGGCAATCCAGTCATGGAAAGCAAGTGCCTGAAATTGAGCAATGGCGCATCTGACGTGGATGACATAGGCGAGCTATATGCAGGTACTGCGAACACGCAGAACCCTCGCCCTAACACAGGCAAATCGAGAGGCGTCGATTATAATAGGAAGGTGGCAAGCAGCGCCAGACGAGTAGTCATGGATAAAGAAATGACCGCTGAGAAGTGGGCAACAATGACAGACAAGCAGAAGGCTAGGTTCTGTCGCAAGCAAGTGAGTAACATCAGAAGGAAGAAATAAATGTTTAAGGTAACTGACAAGGCAGGTAATACATACCAAGAGAATGAAGACGAGACAGTTACCATCACAGATGTGTATGGTAACGAACTACATGTACATGCGCTGGATGCGTTCCAGATATGGAGTGATAACAATGAGAAATAGAACGACAGAAACAAACAATTACCGCATTGGTCGCCTGGTTATACATTGGACAGGCGCACTCGCCATGCTATCAATCATATCGCATGTATTCCTGGAATTGGTTTAAGATAAAAGGAGAGGATGAGTTTTTCTCATTGCGAAAAACTTGTCCTCTTTTTTCATGTGAAACCAGAGAGAGAGAGAAAGAAAATGCGAATTGATTTTGAAGGTGAATGGATCAGCACCATCACCGTTAACATTAAAGGAACCAACTATTTTATTGTTGTTTCCTCTAAAGATAAGAGTGGGAACAATCGCCTTGTCGAAGGAGAATTTGTTTCACCAACAGGTGCATTTAAAGATGAGCAATGGGCGCTGAAGTTTGCTGCTCGTAAAATGTGGGGAATAGGTTTGAAGTATGCCCCAGATTTTGTTAAGACCTACGCATACAAGGATTGACATAAAATGAGTTTCGCAATTGAAGAAAATCCTTTTAATAACGGCAAAGAAAAAGGAGGATACATTATTGTAGAAAGACATTCAGGCACTAATTTATGTCGTGTTCATGGGCCTGGAAAAATTTTTACAGGTAAAGGCTTCGCCTCAATGAAAGAGGCAAAAGAAGTTTTGGAAAAACTGGTTTAGTATAAAAGGAGAGGATGAGTTTTTCGCACTGAGAAAAACTTGTTCTCTCTTTTTATGTGTAACCAGAGAGAGAGAACTACTATGATTAGTAAGATTGATTACGTTAAGAAGCTCGCAGCGGTTTATTATGCTGCAAATCTTTCAGATTCAGATAGTGAAGATCGTCCTGATTGGATGCATGGAGATGAATGTAGCGTTCATTGTCGAGCAATAGATCGTATTGTTGAGGACATGGGATTGTCTGAGATATGGTGTAACATTATAGAAGGAGATTGTCTGGATCAGATAAGTTTTTCGCAATGAGAAAATCACTGTATAAGTGTGATGAATGCCTAAAAGAAGATGCTGTTGTTAAAGACAAGGGCATGTTCTGGTGTGCAGCATGTTGGATAAAAGAGGAAAAGGAAAAGAAGAATGACCGATCAGGAAGCTAAAGAACGTAAACGCTTACATGATAAGCACGAGGAACATGCCAGAATATGGAAGTATCGCCCCATGGACTGGCATACATGGAAGTTTAAATTCTGGCACAAAGTGTTAGAATGGGAAGATAGTGATATCATTATTGAGGCAGCACACTTTGCTAGTTTTCAATTGGCGAGGAGGAAATATAGATGACTGACTTGGAACTCGATGTAGATGATGCCATTGTGAAGTGGTATCAAACATCCTCTACAGGAGATTACTTTGACCATCGCCCATGGACTCAACTATATGAGGAGCAAAAACAAATAGCGGCACAGTTATATTGGCAGGAGATGCTATCATGACTCTGAGTCTCTTCGCCATACTCTTGTACATCATTATAGTTACTGTTATAATGTTAACGATAGATCACATAGAAAGGAATAAGTGATGACTTACTTTGCAAAAACTGAGAAGACCATTCGCCCAGTAGATGGAGCAATGGTAACATGGCAGCTTGTGAATGATGGGGAACCCCACACAAGTGAGAAGAAAGTCAATGGGAAACCTGTCAAGGTTATCCATTGGCAACCCAAGCGATGGGTGCCTATCAAGGTGGAGGATAAAAAAGATGGCTAAAATAGAACGATCCCCTGCTGATGAGAGTCACTTCATTTATGTAAGTGATGTACATATGGATGGGTATGTACCTATCCATCAAAAGAAAGACTTGCTTACACTTATCAAGCTTGCAAGCGAGTCATTGCAAATGTTGGAGGAAAGAGATGATACCTAAACAAGAACTTTCTATTCCTCTAGATAAGAAACCACTTTCTTTCCATGAATGGAGAGATATGGAGGAGAGGAGTAAAGATGTGATGCCTCTTCGTTACTGGCGTGAAGCTGAAAAAATGTATGAGGAATATCTTTCTCATTGGAATAAAGTAGAAACAACAAGGAGATTAAATAATGTTTAATCATGATGTAGTAAATTTCCAAGTAGAGAAGTTTCACCTAACAGATGTACCTACTGACATTGGAGTAGGATTGCGTCGAAAAGATACAGGGGAGACTCTTGCTATTGTGAGTGAGCAGTATACACCAACTCAATACCTGGAAATTACAGATGCAGTAGAGGAAGCCCTAAATCAATCAGGACTAGACCTGACAGATGCAGAGTTTGAAACAAAGTCTTACGATGGAGGAGCTAGGCTAGAACTAATCACTAAATTTCCTGCACATCCTATGGAGATATCTGAAGGAGATGTGGTCGTGCCTGAGTTTAAATTCAGGACAAGTCATAACAGTACATGGTCTAACAATGGATATGTAGGAGCATTTAGATCATTCTGTTATAATAGTTTAGTGTCAGGAAATGTATTAGGATATGTGTATGGAAAGCATACAAAGAACTTCTCTGTCCCACAGTTTGCCGCTAAGATTAGGACTGCTGCTGAGTACATAGCAGGAGATGGCATGGAACAAATGCAGAGGTGGTACAATACACCTATCAAACGTGACACTGCTATTGATCTATTCACAGAGACGCTTGCCCATCGTCAGGATAATGTTAAGCGTGAGCAGGTAGCCAACAAGAAGAAACTATCTAATCTCATGAAGATATTTGATGAAGAGAATAGATATCTCTTGGGACAAGGTAGGTATGAGAAGTATGCTCAACGTAATGAGGGTACACTGTGGACTGCATATCAAGCAGCAACCTATTGGTCTAGTCATCCAGAATATGGTGGAAAGGAAGGATCAAAAGCTCACACCACCAAGGTAACTAGAGAAGATCAAGTCAAGAAGATGTTGAACCATAAAATGTGGAAGGAACTTGAAGCATGTTAATTACAAAGAAAAGTTTAGTGACAGGTAACATCACCACTAAAGATATAGATGTATCTGTCCAACAACTGGATGCATGGCAGAATGGTTTACTTATTCAAGATGCCATGCCTCAAGTCTCGGCACCTGATCGAGAGTTTATTAAATCAGGTATTACAAATGAAGAATGGAACAACTTATTTAAGGAGATTAAATAATGTCAGCAGAAAGTAAAGTACTACGAGCCTTGCGTAAGCGTAATCGTGTCACGCGCAAGACTGCTATCGAACGTGGATGGGCAGAGAATCTTACTGCCACCATCTCTCGACTGCGTAAGATGGGACATGATATTATTCCTATCAAAGCAACAAGCCCTGAAGGAGAGACGTACACACGCTATCGTTTGATGGCTTAACCTACAGACCTGGACATGTCTTTAAACTGTCCATTTGTCACGGTTTTGGAGAGGTATCATGAGTATAGAAAAAGATGCTGAGAAATATGTGAACGCTTTACGATCTGCTCCTAATGGATGGGGCCAACACATTATTAATGGCAGACAAAGCCATGAATGGTTAGGAAAAATGTTTAAAACTTACGGTCAAGATCAGGTAAATAATTACCTTGAAGATAACTACTGGAGTAAAGAGAGATGAAGAAAATAATCCATGTCAACCAGCATGTCATCAAAGCTAATAGAAAAAACAATGATGCAAAACCGCCCTTAACTTGTAAGACTTATAAAGAAACTATGTATGCTAAAGATATAATAGTGGAGGGTCCATGTAGGATACGTTACAATCCTGAAAAGCCTCTGTCTTGTGGCGCTCACGTTTGGATTGAAACAGAATCAGACATTACCTTTGTAGGTAAGGTTCAACATTGGAAGGAACTAGTTTGATGAAAGAGTATCAAGTGACAGTGTATCGCTCTGTTCAACAGAGTGCTACTGTCACGATTGAAAGTGACAGAGAACTAAACGCTTCTGAAATAGAATACATTCGCCTAAAGGCAGAGGATGAGGCAGGTGAACTGTCTGATGATGAATGGAGAAATGAAGAAGTAGATGACAAAGTAGATGTAACCATCTATGATGGCAACCAATACTATCTTACTTAGAGGATTTATATTATGACTACGAACAAAGAACTTGCTGATCTATTTCGTTGGTGTGAGGACATAGGACAGTTCGCCACTGATCGACCCATCAATGATACCTTGAACCATCAAGGATCATGCATACACAAGACAGAGTTCTGTTCTAATACTTGTTTCAATAATAAGTTATATAAACTCTATCCCAAGATGCATGACAGGGATGACAGGGTAGAGAGTATCTGGCAGAACCTTGATCCTCTTTCTGTCAAACCATTTCTGAAACGTAAGCATAAGCAAACCAAGCGAGTACGTCTCAAGACTAGAGGTGAAGCCTTTGCTAACATAGCAGATGTATTCAAGGTCAAGGAAATGGTAGAGGATAATCCTGATACAGCATGGTGGGTGCCTACCAGAGCATGGCGTGATCCTCATCTCAAGACTTTGATAGAAGATGTTCTATTCCCTATCAAGAACATTGCTATCAATGCCAGTGTTGATCCATCTAATACTACAGAAGAATGGAAGATGCTGGAAGATACTGGCTGGAATATTATGTTCTATGGAGATGATACCTTGACACATAGTCCAGCCACTGAGAAGAAAGTATTTCTATGTCCCAAGACTCATAAGAAACTGAAAGGACATTGCGATACTTGCAAAGCTGGTTGCTTCAGTCAGCATACTATTCAACGTCAACAAATTGTACACTTATCCCAACATTAGGAGAAAGAATATGTTTAGTTTTTTTAAGGATTGGAATACAGAAAGCAAAGACTTTAGTCCCACCTTGTTACCCACAGTAACGATCAGTGGTATAACTTATAACGATTATGATTATGAAGAAGATGTAGAACTACCACCACTAGAACCTATTGGTCCAGGATATGGTGGTTATCGTAACGATGAAATCAGAACTTTAATAGGTAAACATATTAGCTTAGGTCGTTGGACTTATTTTGAAGATGCTATCAAGATTCATTCTACTAAACAGATAGAGAAAGGAGAAGTACAATGTACCTTGAGAAGTGCCATGAGAACTAATGCTTTGTATTGTCTACGTGTTATTGATTCAGAAACAAAGGAGTAATGAATATGCTTAATGTAAAGGTAAGTGATGGTCAACCCAACACTGTCTATCTGACAGATGAATTATGGGGCGACCAAATTATTGTAAGTGAAGAGGAAATCCCACAGTTAATAGTACAACTTTCTAAAGCAATGGATGATTTTAGGACCATTGCTGAGCATCAATCTGTTTTAGGGAAAGCAGAAAAGAGAATGGAGGAATAATCGTATGTGGAAATCAGAAGTACCTTTATCAGACACGCTTAGAATGATTGACCTTGTTAAAGAGATTGACATCAGCAAGTATTCTCAAGTAGAATACAGAGAAGTTGTAAGCTCTATCATGATTTCTTTCATTACTAATTATGAAGATCAAGATGTTCAAGAAGCATCTATCTGCTTTTCAAGGTAGGTGATTGCACTTCTTTAGTAAGTATGATATAATATATAAACCATAGGAGAGTAATATGTTTAAGTTTCATGATCATATACAGATAAACTTATCGCAGGATACTGTATGTGGAGAACCTTTGGATAGTATTATCCTGCGACATAGTGACGCAACATCTATTACAGACGTATCAGTAAGAGATTGTAATAGAATATTAAACAATGAACTAGAGGAGTGGGAACATGAATACAATCAGTACATCGATTCCCTTAAAGTATTTAACTAATAGGCGTAGGAAGGTAGAGCGTATTAGTTTTCGTGATCCTTACTGGGAACAAAGGAGGAAGCATCAAGTAGTACCTGATAAAAAGAAAGAAAATAATAAAAGAAAGTGTAGGTCTAAAGATGTTTATCATAGTACAGATTGAAGGTGAACCTACACTGGAAAACTTACATGCTCTTCCCAACGCAAGGGGAAATAAACTAGAAGTATTCTCTTCAAGGGAAGATGCATGTGAGTTGCTAGAGTTACTATGGAATCTTGATCCTGAAGACCAGGAAGAAAATGATATCCATGTGTGGAGACTACATTGAGGAGATTCTTATGGCAGACTTATTGGCTATGTTAATTCAATACTTGATTGACCTTATATAGGAGGTTAATATGAACCTTACTAATTTAATACGATCATTACAAGATGTATCTAATACATTAAGTATAGTAAACGAAAACTGTGATGTGAAAGGAAAGAGAAAAATTATTGAAGACATGAAAAAGAAAAGCGTTTCTGATTTAAACAACATAATCAATGACTTGCAAGCCTTACAAAGAGAAAGAGTAGGGCTGGAGATGGGAGCATGGCGTGTATAAAATTTATATAATATTAGGTATGCTTTTCTTTTCTTCTCTGGCTTATGCTGAAGAAGATAAACAACTGAACTGTTTAGTAGAGGCAGTCTATCATGAGGCTCGATCTGAATCTTTTACAGGACAGTTGGCAGTAGCCAATGTAATAATTGAACGTGCTAATCTTTCAAAGTTTCCTAATACAATATGTAAAGTTGTACATGCTGGTAAGTATTGGAAGGGAAACATAGTAAGAAATAAATGTGCGTTCAGTTACTACTGCGATGGTAAAAAAGAATGGTCCTCTATTGAGAAGAAAGCTTTAGATACAGCTTATCATGTATCTTCTCTAGCCTTAGAAGGTGTTACCTTACTTTCAACCTTGGGAGCCACACATTATCATGCCAGTTATGTGTCTCCCTCCTGGACTAACAGCATGGAAAGACTAGAACAAATAGGAACACACATTTTCTATGTTGACTAACCTGAAAATCTATGCTACTATTCGTTTAAAGAGAGGTTATTATGGGTAGAGTTAAAGACTTACTATATACTGGAGTATATGATATGGGTTATGAAGATGATCTATTAAGAGAAAATAATATATTACAAAGAAATGTAAGAGAGTTACAAGAACAATTACAGAAAGCTCATCAAAGAATAAAACATCTTACTGATAATCGATGGAGTGATACTAAAAAAGAACCAGATAAAAATCAAGCAGAGTTAGATTTGAAATGACTGAAGATAGTTTTTGTAAAGTATTTGACTTTGTTTCTATCAAGGCGACGATAGAAGAAAGAGATCAGGTAATCTATTGTGAGGTTTCTGAAGAAGAGTGGCAGGATTGTGTCTATATTTTGTTCTCATTCATGGCTGAGAATGGATATGATCCTCACAAACAAGCAGAGATAATTCAGTTTGTTAAAGATTACTTTCCTAACTTACCTAACAATGACAATGAGGATCAAGAAGATGACTAAAAATCTATGGGATAAGGAAGAGCGACAGGTCTTTCGATCTCTGACGAGACAATACAAACAAGAAGGATATGATAGTAAAGAAGCTAAGAAATTAGCCAGACAAGAAACAAAAGAAATCATGAGCGACAAGATTGAGTTCGCTGAAACCTTATATGAACAGGCTTTGCAAGACTTTGATTGAAGATATAATAAATAAAGTTATTTTATTACAAGCATTAAACTATGATGCTTATTTTAAATTTAATAAAAAGAAAGGAGGAATGCTTTGTGTTAAAGAAGATGGTAAAGTTGTGTGGATATATCCATATGTTACT
>Ga0208299_1000190_pt1 | contig 58841 bp, 67 predicted proteins | sample 15_taG_FD_184089 | JGI IMG/M metagenome (GOLD analysis project Ga0208299, IMG submission 184089) | Marine viral communities from the Subarctic Pacific Ocean - 15_ETSP_OMZ_AT15312 metaG (SPAdes) (version 2) | ecosystem: Environmental > Aquatic > Marine > Oceanic | place: Pacific Ocean | collected... | reverse complement strand
CTATGGTCTTAATATTTTTAGTGACATCCACAGTACTGCTTGTCTTTATAGATGCGGGGTGGATAGGATTCACAGTACAAGATAAGTGGGTAGACCTATTACAGTTAGTGTTAATAACAGTTATAGGTGCATACTTTGGAGGCAGGTCATTTGAGAAGATAAAGAAATAATTACTATATTTGTTTTAAATAAAATTTAATTATGAATAAGAAGTTAACTAAAGATGAATTAGATTTAATTCGTCAAATGAATGAAGACTCCGCCAAATACAAGATGGCTTTAGGAGAGTTAGAAATACAAAAGGCAGCAATCTTGAAAGAGGTAGATGCTATAACCAAAATATTTACAGATACCCAAAAAAATTTAGCAGAGAAATACGGGGCAGATTCTGTTATTAATGTAAAAACCGGAGAGGTTACAAAACAAGAAAAGGATAATGGAAACAGTTAGCACTTACGAATCAGTTAGTGCTGAGTATAAATATTCTGCACACGATATAAGAAAAATTGCGGTAGGGCCTGATTATAAGTCGGGAGCTATGCACTACATTATAGGGCAGGAAGTCCTTAATGGTAACTATACCATCCACCTAATAAGGTATGATGATGCTAATCAAACCTTTAAGGTGTGGATAGAATCGGCTGATGAGGTGTTGCTGTGGAAAGAATTTACAGGTATGCCTGTATCCATAGAATATAATATAAACTTTTAATGAAGTCTCCCTATCTATTTTTAACAAAGCCATATAAAGGCGGTAGGTATAATAATACCAAGAATATAGGAGGGGTTGATATTATAACAAGCACATCTGAAGAAGACCACAGGTACTCTAATAGATTGGCGGAAGTAGTATCTACACCCATAAAGTATGATGGTGATGTGAAGGAAGGAGATATCTTGTTGGTACATCATAATGTGTTTAAGTTCTATAACGATATGAAGGGCAGAAGAAAAAGCGGAATGGGATTCTTTAAGGATGATTTATTCTTTGTAGAGCCTGACCAATTTTATATGTATAATGACGGAGAAAAATGGAATACTCACGGTAGATATTGTTTTACTAAACCCATATCTGTTGAGGATTCTTATATATATAAACCGTTGACTGAAGAACCATTGATGGGAGAAATGAGGTATACTAATAAGTATCTTCGTTCACAAGGAATAGCTGAAGGAGATAAGATTTGTTTTAAGCCGGAGAGTGAATATGAGTTTGAGGTAGATGGAGAAAAGTTATACCGTATGTTTGACCATCAAATAACAGTAAAGCTATGAGTAAAGAAGATTGGGGTTTTAAAGAAGATAAGTTAAAACATAAGAACAGAAGAAAGAATGGACTCAAAAGATTTAAAGAAGAATATTATTCAGGCAGGGATGAGGGCGGTAGAGCAGCTAATAAAAGTCGCAAAAGAAGACATAATAAAGCCTGACCCTGAAGATGAATTGGCTGCCGATAGGTTAAAGAATGCTGCTGCTACCAAGAAGTTGGCAATATTTGATGCGTTTGATATACTCTCTCGTATAGAGGCAGAAAAAAACATTCTTGCAATGGAGGAGGATGGGGCAACTAAATTAGATACAAAACAAGGATTTGCAGAAAGAAGGTCTAAATAGTTTATATAGAGTATTAGATGATTATATACCAAAAAATGTAGTCACTAATAAAAACAGGAATCGTAGTTGGAAGTACGGTTATGATGAGAAGTATGATATAGTTGTTATATCCAAGACAGGAGAGATTGGTGATGTAATTGTAATTAATAGTTTGGTTATAGCACTACCTAAAAAACCTAAGTCTTTTCAGGGAGACACAAATAAGTGGAAGCGAAATGAATTACCAAAGCCATTACAGAGAATTAATTCTATATTCAAATGGAATGAAACACCCAACACATTTAAAAGAATATGGGTAGATTACATAGAGGAAGAGTTTAATAGAAGAGAGGACGGCCATTGGTTTATGAACAATGGTGTTCCTACTTATATAACGGGAGCACATTATATGTATCTACAATGGACATCTATTGATGTTGGGTATCCTGATTTTAGAGAGGCTAACAGGGTGTTCTATATATATTGGGAAGCGTGTAGGGCAGACATAAGGTCTTTCGGAATGGTTTATCTAAAGATAAGACGGTCAGGATTCTCTTATATGGGGTCTTCTGAGTGTGTTAATACAGGTAGTCTTGCTAAAGACTCAAGGGTAGGTATACTTTCCAAGACAGGTAGTGATGCTAAGAAGATGTTTACAGATAAGGTTGTTCCTATCTCAGGAAGACTGCCATTCTTTTTTAAACCGATACAGGATGGTATGGATAAACCAAAGACCGAATTAGCTTTTAGAATACCTGCATCTAAGATTACAAAAAGGAATATGCACGAGACTAATGATGAAGAGTTATACGGTCTTGACACAACAATTGATTGGAAGAATACAGATGATAACTCATATGATGGAGAGAAGTTATTATTATTAGTACACGATGAGAGTGGGAAATGGCTCAAACCAAATAACATATTAAATAATTGGAGGGTAACTAAAACCTGTCTAAGATTGGGGAGCAAGATAATAGGAAAGTGTATGATGGGTTCTACATCTAATGCACTTAACAAGGGTGGCTCAGAGTTTAAGAAGCTATACAATGACTCCCACCCCTCTAATAGAAATTCAAATGGTCAGACAAAGAGCGGTTTATATAATCTATTTATTCCTATGGAATGGAATTTTGAAGGCTATATAGACGAGTATGGAATGCCAATAGAGAGTGTTATAAAATATTGGGAAGGGGAGGCTGAGTCATTAAAAAATGATGCCGATGCTTTAAATGAGTTTTACCGACAGTTTCCTCGTTCTGAGTCTCACGCATTTAGAGATGAAAGCAAACAATCTATATTTAACTTAACAAGAATATATCAACAGATAGATTATAATGACTCTTTAATTAAGGAGCATCATTTAACACAAGGGTCTTTTTATTGGAAGGATGGAAATATAGACGGTCAGGTAGTATGGAGACCTGATAATAGAGGCAGGTTCTTAATTAGTTGGCTACCAAGTAAAACTTTACAGAATAGGGGGTTTACTAAGAATGGAATAAAGTATCCTGCCAACGAGCACTTGGGGTCGTTTGGATGTGATAGTTATGATATATCAGGTACAGTTGGAGGCGGTGCATCTAATGGGGCACTACACGGAATGACCAAATTTAATATGGATGATGCCCCAAGTAACGAGTTTTTTTTAGAATATGTAGCAAGACCGCAAACAGCAGAGATATTTTTTGAGGAAGTATTAATGGCTTGTGTGTTTTATGGTATGCCAATATTGGTGGAGAATAATAAACCAAGACTGCTATATCATTTTAAAAATAGAGGATACAGAGGGTATAGTATTAATCGCCCTGATAAACGCTTTAATAAGCTCTCTAAGACCGAAAAAGAGTTGGGGGGTATACCTAACTCATCTGAGGATGTAAAACAGTCTCACGCATCCGCAATTGAGTCTTATATAGAAAACCATATAGGGTTAAAGAATGAAGATGAGATGGGACAAATGCCGTTCACAAGAACATTGGAAGATTGGGCAAGGTTTGATATAAGTAATAGGACAAAGTTTGATGCATCTATTAGCTCAGGATTAGCTATAATGGCTAACCAAAAGCATCAGTATTTACCTGAGAAAAAAGAGTCCAAAATTATGATTAACTTTGCAAGGTATAATAATAAAGGTACACTTAGCGAAATAATAAGATAGATGAAGGATATAAAAATAAATATTTCATCTACAGGATTTCCAAGTCAGTTTGTTTCTGATTCAGAAAAAGAGACAGATGAGTTCGGACTTATGGTAGGTCAGGCTATTCAGTATGAATGGTTTAGAAAAGATGGGAATCAATGTAGGTATTATAATCAATGGCGAGACTTTTATAGGCTGCGTCTTTACGCAAGGGGAGAGCAGCCCGTTGGAAAATATAAGAACGAGTTATCTGTTGATGGAGATTTAAGTTATCTAAACTTAGATTGGACACCTGTTCCTATCATCCCTAAATTTATTGATGTTGTTGTCAATGGTATGAATGACAGAATGTTTGATGTAAAAGCTTACGCTCAAGATGCTATGTCTCAAGCGAAGCGTTCTAAGTATCAGGATATGATTGAGGGACAGATGGTCGCTAAGGATGTACTCTCTACCATACAGCAGAAGACAGGAGTAGACCCCTTTATTATGAATCCGGATGACCTACCTGAAACAGATGAAGAGCTTAATTTATATATGCAGCTTAATTTTAAACCTGCTATAGAGATAGCAGAAGAGGTTGCTATAAATACCTTGTTTGAAACTAATCACTATAACGAAATCCGTAAAAGATTAGATTACGATTTAACTGTGTTAGGAATCTCTTGTGCCAAGCACACATTTTTAGAAGGCTCAGGAGTTCAGATAGATTATGTTGACCCTGCCAATATTGTGTATAGCTATACAGAAGACCCTCACTTTAAGGATTGTTTCTATTGGGGAGAGATAAAGACACTACCGCTTACAGAACTAATAAAGATAGACCAATCATTAACGACTGCTGACTTAGAGGAAATTAGCAAGTACAGTCAGTCTTGGTATGATTACTATAATGTAGCACAGTTCTATGAGGATGATATCTTTTATAGAGATAGCTGTACCTTGATGTATTTCAATTACAAGACCACTAAAAAAATAGTATATAAGAAAAAAATACTTGAGAATGGTGGGTCAAGAATTATTGAAAAGGATGACCAATTTAATCCTCCGATAGAAATGATGGAGGAGGGGAATTTTGAGAAAATAGAAAAGACTATTGATGTATGGTATGATGGTGTAATGGTAATGGGAACAAACATTATACTTAAATGGGAACTTGCTAAGAATATGGTGCGGCCTAAATCCACACAACAACACGCACTCCCAAACTATGTTGCTGTTGCACCACGAATGTATAAGGGTGTAATAGAATCATTGACACGAAGAATGATACCATTCGCTGATTTAATTCAAATTACCCACCTGAAGTTACAACAAGTTATATCACGAGTTGTGCCTGATGGTGTGTACATAGATGCCGATGGATTAAATGAGGTAGACTTAGGAACAGGGAATGCATATAATCCTGAAGACGCTCTAAGATTATATTTCCAAACAGGTTCTGTTATTGGCAGAAGCTATACACAGGAAGGTGAATACAATCAGGGAAAAGTACCTATTAAAGAACTACAATCATCTTCAGGTGTATCCAAAACACAGATGCTTATATCTAACTATAATCACTATTTAGGAATGATTAGGCAGGTAACCGGATTAAATGAGGCAAGAGATGCATCAACACCTGACCCCAACTCATTAGTAGGACTACAAAAGTTGGCTGCACTTAATTCTAATGTAGCAACACGACATATACTTGATGCATCATTATATATATACAAGACATTAGCAGAGGCACTAACATACAGAGTTGCAGATATATTAGAGTATGCAGACTTTAAAGATGATTTTGCTAATGCTATAGGGAAATATAATGTAAGTATTTTACATCAGATACAGGACTTATATGTATATGACTTTGGAATATTTATTGAAGTAGCACCGGATGAGGAACAGAAGGCTCAGCTTGAAGCAAACATTCAGATGGCTCTATCTAAAGGTGATATTAATCTTGAAGATGCAATTGATATAAGGGAGATAAAAAATATTAAACTCGCCAATCAATTATTAAAAGTTAAACGAAAAGCCCTTCAGGAAAGAGAAGAGAAGATGGCTATGCAACAACAAGCGATGGTTGCACAGCAAAATCTAAAGTCTCAGGAGATGACTGCACAGTTAGCAATGCAACAGCAACAAGCTGAGTTACAGGGAAAGATGCAATTAAAACAGGCTGAGATTGCATTTGAGATTGAGAAACAAAAATCAGAAGCAGAACTCAAGAGTCATCTAATGGCTGAAGAGTTTAATTATAATATGAAGTTAAGAGATATTAGTGAAACCGCATTGGCTAACAGAGAATTGCAAAGAGAAACAGCAAAGTCTGATAGGATTAGTCAAGCGAACACAGAGCAGTCTCAATTAATAAATCAGAGAAAGAATAATCTTCCTCCTAAACGTTTTGAGTCTAATGAAGATAGCTTAGACGGATTTGACTTATCAGAGTTTGACCCAAGATAATAAATGAATAGCAATCAGAAATATAGACTATCTATATTAATAATAGTCTTTATAGCCTTGTTTATAATATTAACTTTTATAAGGGCGGCTATAACAGGTGAACATCTTGACCCTAAAGTAAGAGATACGGTAGCAGGAGTGATGATGGCTATGATAGCAATAGTGAGTATGATTATTGGTGGAAACGAAAAGTAAAAAACTATTAAAAATATTTATTAAATTTGTCTAATTATAATATAATAATAATCTTATGGAATTAAAAGTAAAAGAAGTTAGTGCTGCTCAAGAGAAGTCCGTTCAGGAATTAGAGGGTGAGTTACTTGAGAAGCACGAAGAAAAACTTGAGAACGAAAGTGCAGGAGAGGTAGTTAAAGAAGATGCTAATGAGAAGGTAGAAGATGCTACACCACCTGAATTAAAAGAAGAAGATGTTCTTTCATATATTGGAAAAAGATATGGAAAAGAGATAAACTCTTTTGATGACTTAATGACTGAGCGAGAAGAATCTGAAGAATTACCTGATGATGTTGCCGCTTATTTTAAGTTTAAAAAAGAGACAGGTAGAAGCATTGATGAGTTTGTTGAATTACAAAAAGACTATGATACTGTTGAGCCTGACTCTTTACTAAAAAAATATTTTAGCTTAACCGAAAAAGGTCTTGACTCTGATGATATTGATACTCTAATGGAGGAGTATTTATTTGATGAGGATATAGATGACGAGTCAGACATTAAAAAGATTAAGTTAAAGAAAAAGAAGGCTATTGCTAAAGCTAAGAATTACTTTACAGATATGCAGGAGAAGTACAAGCAGCCAATTGAGTCAATTGAACCTGTCAACTCAAATGTTCCTGATGAAGAATACGAAAGCTACAAGCAGTATGTCGCAGATGCGAAAACTCAGAAAGAAGAACTTTCCCGAAAGAGAGAGTGGTACTTAGAGAAGCTTAACAATGTGTTTAATCCTGAGTTCAAAGGTTTTGAATTTAATGTAGGGGAAAGCACGGTGTCTTATGCACCATCAGGTTATAGTGAACTGAATAAGATTCACGCAGACCCATCTAATTGGACTGCAAAGTTTATTGATGAGAATGGTATGTTAAAAGACGCAGAAGGTTATCACAAGAGTTTGGCAGTTGCAATGAATCCTGAAAAGTTTGCACAGTTCTTTTATGAGCAGGGCAAATCAGAGGCTACAGAGGATGTGATGCGTAAGACAAAAAATATTAATATGTCAGACCGCAAGACACCTGAAGTAACTCGTAAAGGCGGGACTCAGTATAAATCATTAAACACAGATTCGGGAAGAGGATTAAAAATAAGAAGTAAAAAAAGTTAAACATTTAAAAATTTTAAAATTATGGCAGGTTCAATAGCAGCCACACCGACTTATCAATTGCAACCAAGTAGCAATCAAGTCGCTTTGGCATCAAATTATATTACCGACTTTAATTTCTTGAATCAGTATCTTCCTGATACTTATGAAAAGGAATTTGAGCGTTATGGTAATAGAACAGTAAGTTCTTTTCTACGCTTAGTAGGAGCAGAACTCCCTTCTAACTCAGACCTTATAAAATGGGCAGAGCAAGGAAGATTACACACCAAGTATATAGACTGTGGTACAGCAACCGTTTCGGGGGTGGGCGAGATTGTTATGCAAGTAAATGACAGACTTGACCCTGTTGATTCAACAGTAGCGCCGGGTTCAGGAGCAACAGTTCAAATAGCAATTAGAGTAGGTCAAACAATAGTTGTGTCAAAAAATGATGGCTCAGGTGAAAACAAGGGTATCGTTACAGAGACCGACTTAGCTAATAACCAATTTACAGTTGCCTTTTATGAGAATGCGGGTTTTACAGGAGGTACAGGATTACCTGAACCTGATTGTACAGTATTTATCTATGGTTCAGAATTTAGAAAAGGAACACTTGGAATGGAAGGTTCTTTAGAGGCTGAAGATTTCGTCTTTGAGAACTCACCAATTATCCTTAAAGATACTTACACCGTGAGTGGTTCTGATATGGCTCAGATTGGTTGGATTGAAGTAACAACTGAAGATGGTGGCACAGGATTCCTATGGTATCTAAAGAGTGAGCACGAAACTCGTTTGCGTTTTGATGACTATCTTGAAACATCAATGCTTGAAGCAGTTCCTGCTGAAGGAGGTTCAGGTGTATTAACACAGGTAACATCAGACCAAGTAGGTAATAAAGGTTCTGAAGGTATCTTCTATGTGGTAGAGAATCGTGGAAATGTATGGAGCGGTGGTAACCCTGAGGATTTAGCTGACTTTGATGCTATCATCTCTCGCTTAGATAAGCAAGGTTCAATTGAAGAAAATGTAATCTTTGTTGACAGAGATTTCGGATTTGATATTGACGATATGTTAGCAGCTCAAAATTCTTATGGTGGAAGTGGTACATCTTATGGACTATTTGACAACGATAAGGATATGGCTCTAAACTTAGGTTTCTCAGGATTCCGTAGAGGTTATGATTTCTACAAGACTGATTGGAAATACCTTAACGACCCAACAATGCGTGGTGGTCTTTCCGGTACAGGAAATGTAAACGGATTGCTTGTTCCTGCGGGTTCAACAACTGTATATGACCAAGTAATGGGTAAGAATGCTAAGAGACCATTCTTGCACGTTCGTTACCGTGCTTCTGAGACTGAAGACCGTAGGTATAAAACTTGGATTACAGGTTCTGCGGGTGGAGCAGCTACAAGTAGCTTAGATGCTATGGAAGTTAATTTCTTGTCAGAGAGAGCAGTTTGTACATTAGGTGCAAATAACTTCTTTATCTTCCAAGACTAATATAAATAACTTTAATTGGGATGGAGTCTCTTTAAAGAGACTCCTCCCTATTTTTTTAATTTTAAATTTTATCTAATGAAAAAAGTACAAAACTATACTAATAAAGTATATAGACTTAAAAGAGATGCAGCACCTCTTTCCTTTATGCTGCCAACAAGACATACACGCAGATTCCCATTGCTATGGTTTGATGAAGAGAAAGGTGTACAAAGAGCCTTGAGGTATGCAAGAAATCAAAAAACTCCATTTGAAGATGAGCAGGATGGTAATGCTATTCTTGAGCCAATTATATTTGAAGATGGATTTTTAAGGGTTAATAAAGAAAACCAAGTCTTACAACAATTCTTAGAGTACCATCCTCAGAATGGTGTTAAGTTTGAAGAAGTAGATAATAGTAAGAAAGCTACTAAAGAGGTGGATGTTATGATGACTCAGGTAGACGCTTTGGTTGAAGCAAAAAATCTTAGTATTGAAGAGCTTGAAACATTAACAAGGGTGGCGTTTAACCGTAACCCTGATTCTGTATCTACTCAAGAAATGAAAAGAGATATGTTGGTGTATGCACGAAATAACCCACAAGAATTTATGTCTATAGTATCTGACCCAATCTTAACCCTTCAGGCTAAGGTTCATAAGTTTTTTGATGAAGGATTTCTTAAATACAGAAACAAGAACAAAGAGGTTTGGTTTAATACTAAAACAAATAAAACAAAACTTTGTACCATCCCATATGGAGAGGATTCAATTTTTATTGTATCTTCGTTCTTTCAAAGTGATGATGGCATAGAATCGTTAAAACATTTAGAAAATCTTTTAGATAAATAATTATCGGAGATAAAGTTTCTAAATAAGGGGTCTGAAATAAGACCTCTTTTTTTTTGCTTATCTTTGTAAAAAGATTTAGCAATGATAAACGAAGTAAGAAATACGGTATTAGCAATACTTAATAAAAATAATTACGGCTATATATCTCCCGCAGATTTTAATTTATTTGCGGAACAAGCACAGTTAGATATATTTGAAGATTATTTTTACGCTTATAACTACCAAGTAAATAAGGAGAATGCTCGTCAATCGGGTACAGGCTATGCTGATTTGAAGAAAGGATATGAGGAGGTAATAGATTTATTTTCCATCACAGATACTCTTACACAGGATGCCGCTAATGTTTTTTTTATGCCATCACAGCTAACTACAGGTAGTGATTATTATTTTATAAATAAGGTTCTGTGTGGCACGGGATTAAATGAGGCAGAAAGAGTTGGTCACAGCAAGATAACATTGTTAAGTCAATCCCTACTAACCGCCCCATCATCTTTATATCCTGCATATACGACAGAATCTTCTTTAATGACTATCTATCCTGATACATATAGTACCGCAGGTGATGTGACTTGTCAGTATATAAGATATCCTTATACACCAAAATGGACGTATATTAATATAACAGGAGGAGAACCTGTATTTGACCAAAGCCAACCTGATTATCAAGATTTTGAATTACCTATTGATGACCAAACAGATTTAACTATGAAGATTCTTCAGTATGCAGGACTGTCAATTAGAGAGGAAGCTATAGTAGGGTACTCAGCACAACAAGAACAAGTAGAAAACGCTAACGAGAAATAAATATGGCATATTTAACGCAGTATCAGTATTATGAAAATGCAGGAAATCTTCCTGAAGATGAGAATTGGGGTTCGTATCAGTATGTTAGTTTAAAAGATATCGTTACAAATTACCTGTTAATGTATGCGGGTAACCATTCATTAGTTAACAACGAAGAAAGATATAAAATATTATTTCACGCTAAGAGGGCTGTACAAGAATTAAACTATGATGCATTCAAGGAGGTGAAGGTATTACAATTGAATGTGTGCGAAGATTTAAGATTTATACTGCCATCTGATTATGTAAATTGGATAAGGCTTTCTTATTATGCTAATGGTATAATAAGACCAATGGTAGAAAACATACAAGTAAATTCTGCTGTTGCATATCAGCAAAATGCAGACTGCTCATTCCTTTATGATGTAGATGGTAATGTGCTAACTGAGCAATCAGATTTAGATTACGATAGGATTATAGGTCAGAAGCCAAGTATATACCTAAATAGATTAAGTCCGTATGATGGATTGTTAGGATATGAGTATGGGGGGAATTGGTATTTTGCAGTTGATATAGGTGCTCGTTATGGGTTAAATACAGAAACAGCAAATACTAATCCAACATTTAGGATTGATAAAAAAGCCGGAGTAATAAACTTTGACTCCACTATGGCTAACCAAAGCTGCATACTTGAGTATATTTCAGACGGTATGGAGGGTGGTGATGATTCTGAGATTACAGTAAATAAGTTATTTGAAGATTATGTATATGCTTATATTAGCTACGCTCTCTTAGATTCAAAGTTAGGTGTTCAGGAGTATGTTGTAAACAGGGCAAGAAGAAAGAAGTCGTCACTTTTAAGAAATGCAAAAATCAGATTAAGCAATATACATCCCGGTAGACTCTTACAGAATTTAAGAGGTAGGGACAAGTGGATAAAATAATATGGCAAATACACAAAGGAATTTTGTAAAAGGCAAAATGAATAAATCCGTTGACGAAAGACTCGTTCCAAACGGAGAATATACAGACGCTTTAAATGTAAGGTTAGGTTCTACTGAGGCATCCGAAATAGGAGCAGTAGAAAACTCAAAGGGCAATACTCAATTGACATATTTAGAGTATGATGGTGTATCATTAAGTAATGATGCCCGTTGCATTGGTGTATATGAGGATGGTGCTAACGAGACAGTTTATTGGTTTGTTCACGACCCAACATATCCCACAAGCCCTACAGGTAAAATTGACCTCATAGTTTCTTACGACACAAAGTCAGGGATTTTATTGTACCATATTATTAGTGTATCCAAGAGCGGAACTACTCCAACTGAAACAGTATTAAATTTTGACCCCTCATACCTTATAACAGGGGTAGATAAGGTAGAAGATTTACTATTTTTTACTGATGATTACAATGCTCCACGATTTATTAATGTTACAAATAATTATGCAAATCCATCAGGCACACCATTAGTTGATGGTGGTGGTGATGATGTACTGTTAGAAGAGTCCTTGTTAGTCATTAAGAGGCCTCCTATGGAAGCCCCCTCTATCTTGCTAACCAACACAGCATCTCGGCAAGAAAATTTCTTAGAGGAAAGATTTATATCTTTTGCGTATAGGTATAAGTATGAGAACAATGAATACTCAGCAACATCTCCTTTTACAGATGCAGCCTTTGAGAGTAAAGCATTTAATTTTGACCCCACCTCATCTTTAAATGAGGGTATGGTTAATAATTATAACACAGCTATTATAACCTATAACTCAGGAGGATTATTAGTAAAGTCAGTTGATTTATTATTTAAAGATAGTGATGGAACAATAATAAAGGTTATAGAATCTCTTGACAAAAGTGATTTAGGATTAGCAGACAACACCAACTACACATATTCATTTAGGAATAGTAAGATATTTACAATCCTACCACAAGAAGAATTATTAAGGTTATATGATAATGTACCTCGTTTTGCAAAGGCACAGACTTTAATGGGTAATAGATTAATGTACGGAAACTATATAGAGGGATATAACCTGATAGATATAAATGACTCACCTGTAAGGTTTGAGTATTCTGTAGAGTCCATATCAGAAGAAATATCATTAGAAACTCTTATAGATACCTTTTCTGATTATGACTATAATATTACTGTGTTACATACAGGTGTAGATTCAAAAATAACTGTAGACTTAGATGGTGTAGAGTTGGTTAGTGGTGCAGCTTTTACAATAGAAATGAGGTTTGAGGGTGGTGACTTTACGGGAGCAGTTACTCCAACTATTGGAACACCTGATACTCTTATAGTTTTTAACTATGTTCTTCCTACTGACTTTAATTCAGTATATGACTTAGCTACAAGCGTAGACTTTCAGGAGAAAATAGGCCTTATTACAAATATAGAACCTGTTGCTACAGCCTGTAATGGCTTTACTCTTACAGATATATTCAACTGTGCAGTACCTGTGAGTTTAGATGCAGGTCTTTGGGCACAAACAGATAGTGGTGTAGCCACAGTACCCGGCCCTATTATAGTGGAGGCGAGTATAACTTCTACAGAAATAAGTCTGATACTACCTGCAACAGAGTGGTTTGATGGGGTAAATACAGCTTATGAGTATTATAGTTTTAGTTTTGCGGATGCATTATATCAGGGTATATCTAATGTAAAAAGTTTGCATAGTAATAGAGATTATGAGGTAGCTATAATATATACTGATGGATTTGCTCGTGCAACTACAGCATTAGTAAGTCCTAATAATAGTGTACACATTCCCTGTAGTTCTGCTCCATTAAAGAATACTTTAAGAGTAAGCATACCTCCATCACAGAAACCTCCGTTTTGGGCTACTAACTATAGGTTCGCTATTAAACCGAGCAAAGAAAAGTATGAAACAATTTATACAAATGTATTCTATAATGAGCCAACAACGGGGTTTACTTGGTTTTTATTAGAAGGTGAGAATGCACAAAAGGTAGAGGGGGGAGATAGGTATATAGTTAAGACAGATGCAAATGGGGCTTTAAGGACTTGTGCTTACGCAACTGTATTAGAAAAAAAAGCACAAGCAGATGACTTTATACAGCCACCACCAACAGATGATGTAGGTAATGATATTCCTGTTCCGGCAGGTACATATATGAAGATGAGAGCATCCGAGTTTAATCTATTTAGCGGTGCATACCCAACTGTATTGCCGGGTAAACAAAGTGCGTCAGCAGATATAGGAGGTACATATCCTATGTTATTTTATAGAAATTTAAGCTTATATGATTCTGTAACAGGTAACTATACTCAGTATGATATTCCCGCAGGGAGTAGGATTGTACTTACTTTTAATTTTACAAGAAAAGGTGTTGGTAATGGTAACAAACAATGTGAAAGAAGGATATATAATTTAGAATCAACATTAGTCGCATCTCGTGATTATGATGATATTATAGAGTGGTGGAACGGAGATAATGTTGCCTCTATTTTAAATACAGGTACTCAAGAAGTAGGTGGTAGTGGCCCTCCAATAAATAATGTATATGATACAAGTTTAACTAACCAAACTTTCGTGCCTCCTATAATTACTCCATCTCTTGATACTAACTATTATCAATGGTATAGAGATACGGTAACAGATGAAATACAATTTATTGTATCCGGTACAGAATCTTGCGGAGGATTATTTGCTGCAAAAAAAAGAAGGTCAACAGTAGAGGTAGAATTTGAAATATTCCGAGCAACATCTACAGTTGTATTTGAAACAGAACCTCAAGAGGCTCAACCTGATGTATGGTATGAGGGGTCTGAAACATTTGGTATTGTCCAAGAAGGATGTCGTATAGTATTTACAGTAGGTATAGGAAACCTTACACCTGTTATATTTGACTATACTGTAAATGGGCAACCTAAATCAGTAGTAGTTCCCGTAGGGCAAACAGTTGTATATGGAGACTGTGGCTCAGGTAGTGTATCCCCAACTACACCACCTACAGGGGTAACATCTATAACAGAGGCAACCCTTTTAAACCCAATCCATTTAGGAAATATTCAGAACCAATCATCGACCTCTGAGGCAATTATAGACACATCGTTTTTTAATTGTTATTCATTTGGTAACGGGGTAGAGAGTTATAAGATAAGAGATTCTATTGTGGGTAAACCATTACTATTAGGGAATAGGGTTACCACAACATCAGAAGAGGATTACCGAGAAGTGCATAGGTTTGCAGATATAACATATAGTGGGGTTTATAATGATGAGTCTAATCTAAATAAACTCAACCAATTTAATAGGGGCTTGTTAAACTTCAAATCTTTAGAAGAGTCATTTGGAACTATACAGAAGCTATTTGCTCGTAGTACAGATGTATTAACATTGCAAGAAGATAAAATATCATATGTATTGGCAGGTAAGAACCTATTGTCAGATGCAGCAGTTGGAGGGGCAATAGCGTCTATACCGGAGGTGCTTGGTACTCAGATAGCAAGGCTTGAGGAATATGGGATTAGTTTTAATCCTGAAAGTTTTGCTGTATATGGTTACGATAAGTATTTTTCTGACCAAAAGCGTGGTGCTGTTATTCAGTTAAAAGGAACATCATATAGTAATGAGAGTCTAATTCCTATCTCTGAATTTAATATGAGAAGTTGGTTTAGAGACCTATTCCTTGATTATCCTACCACACAAAAGTTGGGAGGATATGACCCGTATATGAATGAATATGTGTTTTCATCTAATGAGATTGAGTTACCTGCGGAGATACCCTGTTTAGAATGTGGAATTACACAAACAGTTGGATATGTATCTGAGGAATTATCATTCTGCTATGATGTAGGAGGATTGGTTGGTGACTCTACAATAAGTATAGACGCATATAATGTTGTTGGAAGTATAGACTTTGAATCTACATATAATGGTGTTACACAAAGTCTTAATGTAGTAGCTAATGGAAATTATAGCATAGTTGTTGATAAGGATTCCGTGCTCATAGATGAGTTAACTCTTGTAATAACGGGAGCGGGTACAGCAACATTAATAATAACTGTAGACTGTCCTGATGCAGATGAAATACAAATAATTCAAGTATGTATATCTAATAATGCAAATGGAGGTGAATTAATACACAACCAATACAGATGGGTAGATGGCTCATATACATCTCCTATGCACTCAGAACAGGTAATATTAAGTAGCGATACCACTAATCCATTAATATCTCAGTACAGTAGTGTAACGGGATATCAGGGGGCGGGTGTTATACCTGCTAATGGAGCACAGGTAGACATTATATCTAATAGACAGATGGGTGATGATTTTATATTTGTAGACCCTCCTATGAACTTTAAGTATCTAAGAACAGATACCGTATATCTTAACACCCCAACTGCTATAGCTAACCTATTAGCTGATGTAGGATTAACAACATTAGCTGTTGATGCTACACTTGCTCCAAATTGGTATCAGGGAATATTTACAATGCCGACTACAGGAAATATATTATACTTAGTGTACGATTATAGAAATCCTGTATTAGCCGAGTTGTGTTATTCTGGTGTGGATATTGAGGATGTATGTTGTGAGTGTGAGGTTGCTACTAATGTATACGCAACCCAGTGTAGAGAAGATGGTGTATCTGTTAATAAGATAGTAAGTCAAGGCTCTACAAATATAGGTGACCTTGTAGAGTTAACAGGTTATGGGGATTGTATATTTGAAATTACAGCCGTTACTGAGTTTCCTGTAACAGATTCTATCTCTGCAATACGAGGAGATTTAAGCGATTGCTCTGATGTATGTCAGGAATATTCAATAGAAAATACTGATGAAGGCCCTATAACTGTAGCATATAAGGATTGTATTGGGGTATTGCAGACTATAGCCATTGCAGTTGAAGAGACCGCTAATGTTTGCCTAACTGAGCTTGTTACATCTCCTACATCTTTTGATATAAGTTTAGCGGACTGTGTATGTGAGACAGAGACATATTATCTTGAGAGATGTCAGTCTTCACTTGCATCATCACCACAGTCTTATATAGCAGCAGCAACTGCGGGAATGTCAATAGGAGATTTTGTGAAGGTTGCTGCTGATGGCAGTTACTGTGTATATCAGGTAGAAGAGAGTAGTGAACTTACCCCAACTACTAATATAACATCCGTACTTACAATAACAGATTGCAACGAGGTATGTAATCAGTATAATGTTAAAAATACTACAGGTGTAGCGGGAAGTTATCAGTACAAACAATGCGGCACAGGTGTAGTTATAACCGTGTCTCTTGACGCAGGAGAAGATGGAGATATATGCACAACCGAGTTTATTGAACCATTCCCCACAGGATTTAATGTAACATTTGGAGGCTGCTGCTGCGATTGTGGTTAAATTAATTATATAAAATATGGCAACAACTGAGTATTATTATTTAAATGGGCCGGACTTAGCTTCGGCAACAGCTATCTTTACAGATTCAGAACTAACTATTTGTGCTCTTGATGGGTTTTATTCTGACGGTGTAATCTCAAGGGAGTTGGTAGGGTGTGTACTACAACCGGAAGTTGCGTGTCCAAGTTGTGAAGAGCCTTGTTGTGATAATATAATAAATATTACAGGAGCAGAGGGTGTGTTCTTAAATACATTTGATTTGGATACGGTATCGGTTGGAGCTACAGGTGCTATAATAGTATATTTTGACCCCGCCCAAATTCCCGATGGAATAAGGGCTACATATAATGGAGCTGTATACAATGAAGTAACTAACGCATTAGATGGATACAAGGCAAGTACAACAGCAGGAAACCCCACCTATTTAGGTGATTCTGCTTTTGATAGAACAGCAACCTGCGATTTGGTTGCAGGGTCTCCGCATTTGGGTGTGGACGAGTATAAGGTAGTGAATGGTGTACCCATAGCGACAGGTAATACTTTGACTGTAAATATCGCAGCAGGTGATGTAGCCCTTAAAGCAGTACCATTGCCTGATTGGTATGTGATGGTAATTCCTAAAACAACAGCAGCACCATCTACGGTAGATATAGAGATAACAGGAGTGTGTCCAACAACAGGGTGGTATCTTGAGGTTGGATGTCCTGTAAAGCTTGTAGGAGCAAAATATAGCAGAGTAGATGACTGTTCAGACCCTGCGTTTACTTATACGCTATATAATGTTCCGTGTGTAAAAATTGACCCGTGTAATCCTACCTTATTAGGTGTTCCAAGTTTATATGATTGGGTCTTTAAAGATGAAAATGGTGAAGTGAAATTAGCAGATGGCCCTTATATTTTAGAAGCAACACCGGATAATCAGCAAATAGAAGTTTTAGATGGAGTAATAGTTTCTATGACACCTTGTCCTTAAAATTATATAGATGGCAAATTATACATTAACATACAATGAAGGAGTCAAAGGATTCCCCTCTTTTTACAGTTATTACCCTGAATATATGGTAGGGATGAATAATTATTTTTACACCTTTAGTGGTGGTAATATATGGAGGCATAATACTAATACCACAAGGAATGAATACTACGGAGTTTTATATGATTCGGAGATAACTACAATATTTAATCAGTCACCATTAGAGAATAAGATATTTAAAACAATTGTTCTTGAATCTGATTCGGCTTGGGATGCAACAATAGATAGTGACCAACAGTCAGGTAGCTTTATAAACAAAGATTATTTTGTAGAGAAGGAAGGGGCTTGGTTTGCATTCGTAAGGGCTGAGTCAAGTGACCCTGCAAGTGTATCTCAATATGCTCTTAGGTCAGCAAATGGGATAAGCAGTAATCTGTCTGTGGATAATGCTAATCCGGCAGCAGTAATAGTGAATTTTGCAAATAAAGTTTCTATTGGGAATATTATTAGTGTTGGGGACTTGTTGTATTTTGGAGCACCATCACCAACTCTGTGTGGTAAGGTCACAGATATTGAGATAGACCTGCCATTAAATATCAATCGTTTAATTGTAGATACTACTGTTGCAGGTGGGTCTTTACCTCCTGCAATAGACTTTTTCTTATACATCAAGAACGGTACAGCAGAGTCTCACGGTATATTAGGTCACTACGCTGTGATTAAATTAGTAAACTCCGATACCACCCCCACAGAACTTTTTGTAATAGAATCTGAGGTAATGAAATCTTTTCCTTAAAAATTGTATCTTTGTAAACTATGAGCTTACTTAGTTTGTTTAAAAGAAAAAAGAAGGATAGACCTGAAGATGTGCTGCACTATATTTATCCGGACAGAGGATTGCTATGGGATAGTATAGAAGATTTTAATGAGAAACTAAAAGAAGTTGATGGTTATATGGAACATAAGCCGGGTGATTCTCAGTCAGAAGAGCTAAAAGAAATGTTTCCGTTAAAGCAAACATTGGAGGGTGGTTTATATACGAGAGAGTTGTTTATGCCTAAAGGGAATATAATAGTTTCAATGATTCATAAGCAACAACATCCATCATTTTTGCTTAAAGGGAAGGTCTCTTATATAACAGATGAGGGAGATGTTAAAACAATATTTGCACCAACAACAATATTTACACAGATAGGAACACAGAGAGTTCTTTATATACACGAAGACACCGAGTGGTGCTGCGTATATAAAACAAATAAAAAAACATTTGAAGAGGCAGAGGCTGATGTATACACCAATGATTACAGGACTCTGCCACAAGAAATAATTAGTAAAAGAAAATTATTATGGCAGGAATCTTATCAGCAGCAGGAATAGCAGCAATGGCCGGAGTAGCAATTGCCGCAGCAGGAACAGGTATGTCTTTTGCACAGGCATCTAAGCAAAGAAAACTACAACAAAAAGCTGAGAGTGATGCTGATAAAGCATTACAGGAAGCAAGAGCTAAGTTGGATGTGAACTATATGGAAGCACTTGCAATTAAAAAAGAACCTTATGAGTTAGCGAGAGAAGCTATGCTTGTTCAGGGTGCTCAAGCTATTGAAGCAGGTAAAGAATCAGAGAGGGGTGCAGCCGCTATAGCAGGTAGAGTTCAGTTAGCACAGCAACAGGGGCAGCAAAAGATACGAAGTGCAATGAATCAGGAGATGTTTAATCTTGAACAGTTAAAGGCAGCAGAAGATTCAAGGCTAAGAGATATAGATGTACAATTAGATTTAGGAGAAATTGAGGGTGCTCAAATGGCAGCATCAGATGCTCAACGACAAGCGGCAGCTATGACAACACAAGGTTTTGAGCAGCTTGTGTCAACGGCAGGACAAGCGGCAAATCTTGTTCCTTTATTTACGAAAGGTAAGGCTGAAAGACAGTTTAATAGGGCAAATAAAGATTTTATGAACTCAGGCAAAGTAACTGAATCTCAGGTAGTAGCACAGGCAAAAGAGTATTATGAAAAGTTAGGACTCCCTGATGCTACCACACGAACTATGGATGAGATATATGCGTCTTTATATGATATAGATATGACCGTAGAGGAATTTATGAAATTGCCGCCATTGGAGAAAGGATTCATTAAAGAATGGAGTCTTCCGGGTGAAGATTATATAGATGATATTCCATCATCAATACGACAATAGGAATCCTGTTTAATTAAGAGACTATGACATACTTAAAGTATCAACAAAGAGATAAAGACCACTATGTAAATTGGGCGGCCATAACAAAGGAGATGACTGATTTCCTTAATGAAGAGGTGGCCGATAGAGAAACTCAAAGGGCTAACATTGATAAGGACTCTCGTAAATTTCAAGAAAAGTTATCTAATGTGGAGCAAGGGGAACACGCAGGGATAAATGAGTTTACCTTAGATTATGCAAATAATGCTACACAGCAAAGTTTACTGCAAGATAGGCTGCTAAAAAATGGTCAACTTAGTTTGAAAGACTACAATATAGCAAGAGCAAATCTAAAACAAGGTACAACTGAATTGTTTTCATTGTCTGAAAAATACCAAAAAGTGTATAAAGAGATGATGGGGAATCCTAACTTAGCACAGCAGTCAATGTATGAGCTGAGTTTAGTTGAGGGCTTTACTAACTTTACAAAAAATCGTGCATTTATAAATCCCCTCACAGGAAATGTGAGTATAGGGGAATTGACATATGAGGATGGTGTGGGGACATTATCAGGGGATTCATCTGACTACACATCCGTAGGCAGTTTGAATTTTGCATTATCATCTCAAATCACTAAGTGGAATGACGAACAGTTTACAACTTCTTTAGGTGAGTGGGCAAAAAAATATGAACGTGTAGGAGGCCCAACATTAACGATTGATGATATAAGAAATAATCCTAAATATGATGATGCACTAAAAGATTTTATTGAATCTCAATTAACAGACCCTACAGCAATAGCGAGTATTTTAGCTGACTACAGAGGGGGTAAATATGGCTTTACAACTGACCCTAAGAAGCAAGATGAATATACCATACTATTAATTGATGACCCTAACCAACCATCATCCGGTAGGAGAGTGGCATCATTTGATAGTGAGATAGGAAAGAAGCAAAGAGAAGACGCATATAATTATCTTGATGGTCAGGCTGAGATGATATTTGGCAGAGGGATAAGTAGGCATTCTGATTATGATGCAAAAGCTGAAGATAAAGGTAATAAAAAGAATAAAAAAATAGTGAGTAATTTAGCAATGTTATATTACGGAAACTCAGATGAGGCTACTTCAGCAGCTAACTTTTTATTACCGTTGCAAAAAGATGAAGATGGAAATTCTATTTTTAAGTCAATAAGAAGAACAGGTGAGGGTGTATTTGTAACATATAAAAACGGTGATAAGAGAGACTTTTTATTTGGAGATATGAGTCAACAAGAGTGGGTATCATCCATAGCATCGTTACTTGTAGGTATGGACGATATTGATGATATATATAAGACAATTAAATTTGACCCTAATAAGGTATTAAATCTTGACAGCACAGGGGAGGCAGTATTAGATGTAGTCAACTATGATGTCTCAAGAGATAAGTATTTAGAAGGTATGTTTTCTGATTATACGAAACTGAAAAATGGGATGAGTGAGGAAAAGTTTATAAGAGATTTTGAAGAACCTCTACTACGAATAGGATTTGAAATTTCTTCGGGAATACCGGGATGGAATCGTATAGATATAAGAAGAGCACGGTCAGATGACGATTGGGTACGGTTAGGTAACCCAAAAGATACTGAATTATTTTACACATCAATAATGAATTATTTAGCGGAGGCTTTACCTGTAAAACCGGATAGTCCTTTACAAGGTTTGATTAAATCAGGAGTAATTCCTACGCTTACTGATATTGATGGTGATGGTGAGACTCAGAAAAACCTATCAAGTACAGAATTCATTAATGAAATTTCAAGTTATTAATAAAAAGTAATATGAACGAACAAGCTATACAAGACGCACATAAATTATTCGTTGACAATGGATATAGTAAATCAATAAATGAATTTAAAGTATTGATGGAGAGCAACACCGATGCCCGTGAAGATATGTACAAGTTGTTTGTTAATCAGGGATACAGAAAATCTAAAGAAGACTTCGCTATACTTATGGGAGTGTCTTTGAATACTCCTGTAAAAAAAAAAGAAGATACGGTTTCCGTATCGGAAGATGGTTCTGCGGAATTACAACCCTCGTATGATTCTGATGGAAATTTTATAGGAGATATATCAGCCCTAAAAAGCGAAGATGATTTGATTGGGACTCTACCAAAGAATTTTTTCAAGATGCTTCCGAGCACAATAGATGTAGAGGCAAAATTAACAAAGCAGAAATTAAAAAAGCAAGAGGAAAAAGATAGGATAGAGAAAGAAAGATTAGGCCTACTTAAAGACCCTGAATTTATAGAGACTGTTAATGCAGTTACCCCAAATTTTATTTCCCAAGAAGAAGAGACTGTAGTTCCTGAACTAAATAAACAGTTTGGCAAGTACGGATTTATATTTGAAGAAGCGGGATGGGGGGACAGAGTAATAGCACGGACTACCGATGGTTCTAAAAGACAGATGGTTCTTCTTGATAATTGGACTAATCGGGAAGATGAAAGTTGGGCTAAAACTCTTCGTGGTTTTATTGAATCTAATGCTATTGTAAATTATGAAGATGAAGCAGAAAATGCAGAGCTTATTTCTAAGTCATTTCGGGCACAAAAGATTAGGCCTGTAGCGATGGTTAATCAAGATGGGTCTGAAAGCACAGTTAAATTTATGTCATATGAAGAAGATGGAAGTCATTATGTTGTGCCTACTTTATTTCCTATAGACCCTGATAATCCTACATCCACTCCGGGCGATTGGTATGAATTAGGAATGGATGACGCTATATATTTAGCAAAAAAAAGGGGGGAAGTATTTAAATTTGACAATGAAGAAGAAGCTCAAGAGTTTGCTGAAGGAGAGTGGAAGCATACAAGCACCGTAGACTTAGAAGCTCAAGAGTTTTTTGCTAAAAGAGGATTAGACTATAAAGCCGTTACTAAAAGTTTTGACAGGTTTAAAGAAGTAGATGATGAAATAGACTTTCTTGAAGGTAGTATACACTTCGACAGAGAAGATGTACGAAAATTTCCACAGTATTTTCTGAACGGTAAATTTATGCCGGGCGATTGGTTTAAAGAAAAGTTAAAAGAACTCAAAAAAGAAAGAGATAATTTAGAACAGGTAGTAGTAGCCGATTATAATATAAAAGAAGCACGAGAAGATTTTGATGTATATCTTCATAAAAGACAAAATTTAATTAGTCAAGAGGCGGCAGATATAAATCAAGCAGCAAAGGAAGAACTTAATCAGTTAAATGCTGATATGACTAAAAAGTTGGGTGTAGGTGTTAAAGAGATTATGGGATATATCCCTGAAACCCCTCAACAAACCGCCTTGCTAAAACATTATTTTAGCAAACTTAATACTATTCAAACTGCTGCTAATTATGCAGCATTAAAGTATGACCAAGCAAATACATATTTTGATAAAAAACAAAACAAAAATATACAAGGAGAATACTTAGACAACCTTGAGTCTTTTAGAAATGAAGTAAGTAATGGGCTTGAAAGGGGTCAGGCTATGGAAGAAATATTAAAAGTTGCTCTTGGTATTACGGATATAGATGACCCAACAGAAAGAAAAAATATATCAGAGGTAATAGCCCTTCACTTATCTCAACAGTCAAAAGATGTATCAAGAGTTAATACAAGATTTCATAATCAACGCACACTAACTGAGGGTTGGAGAGATTTTTATCACAACCCTATAGAGTGGACAACCGGGTTAGCCGCAAATTCATTAAGTCAAATGCTACCTTATGGGTATAAATTAATAGCAGCAGGTGCGGCAGTAGGTGGAGGAACAGGGTTAGTGGTTGGAGGCCCAGTAGGTGCAGTATCAGGTATAGGATACGGTGTTAATACAGCTATGTCCGCAGCAGGGTTTGTTCTTGAATATACTAATGCGGTAATTGAGGCAATGGATAATTTAGGTTATAACTATCTTGACCCCTTACAAGTAGAGAAAGCATTAATGGATAAGAATGTTTGGGCAGAAGCAAATGATAGGGGGGTAAAAAGAGGTTTAACAATATCAGCCGTAGATTTTATGGCGGGTAGACTTGCGGGGAATGTTTTTAGAGCAGGTGCACTTGCAACAAGGCCACAAAAAATTGGATTATTTGTAGGTGAAAGATTACTTTTTGACCCTGCTGCGGAAGGTGTAGGGGAAGCTTTAGCCCAAAAATCGGTAGGGGATGACTTAGGTTATATAGATATTTTTGCGGAAATGGGAGGGGCGGTAGGAAACCAAACTACTATGGCAGCATTAAATATTTGGAGTAATGCAGCTAACAGGAATAATGCTAAGATAGCAGATGATTTTGCTAACAACATAAATAGTATATTAAATAGCAATGTATCTAATAAAAGGGTTTCAGATTGGGCCTCCAATATGAGAAGACTTGGGAAAATAGATGCGGATGTTGAGCAAAGAATACAAGAAAATATTGGGACTGTTATATCCACTAATGATATACTAAATGTTGGTGAAGCGGAATTTACTGATAGTAAACAGTTAAAAGCTGCCCGTTATAGAATAGCACAGCTATTAGAGGCTCGTCAAGGGTTAAGTAAATCAGCCGTAACAAAAGAGATATTTGCGAAAAATATTTCTGAAATAAATAATGAGATACGAACTATAGTAGAAAATAAATCTATTGAAGCGGTAGAAGAACCTGTAAATCTTTACGCTATTGGACAAACACCATACGGTCAATTTGCAGAAACTAAAAAAGATAAAACATCAGCATACATATGGTTAGGTAAACAGGTTACAAGAAAAGAGTTTTTAAAGAAATTAGAAGGCCCTCTACCTAAAAGTAAGAAAATAATTAGCGTAAGAAATGATGATGATGTAGAATTAATACTAAAAACTAAAGCAGATGCCATTCAAGAGCCAAGCACAGAGAAAGTGGATGTACAAAAACAAGCCAAAGATGGCAAAACAATGGGAGAGAGAGACCCCCAAAAACAAACCACTCCCCAAGAGGGTGTCCAAGATGAGGCAGCGATTGAAGAAGAAGAGTTAGATGATGGGATGGCTGTCTATACGATGAACAAGACCGATAAAAAGATTTGGTCTAAAGATTTTGAAATACTTGACAACCGAAAAGAACAAGTAGAACCTTTAAAAGATGATGAGGGCAATGTACTTAGTGACAAGTGGATTGTTGTTAATAAAGTCACAGGAGAAACGCTAAATGTATCCACAAAAAAAGATGCACAAGGTGTAGTAGCCAATGCTCCTGCTGAGGCAGAAATGTGGGGAGATGGACAGGTAGTAGAGGCGGAGAATATTATAACTCCTACAGAAAAAAAAGTTCCCTCTAAAACTTTACCTAAAAAAATTACAAAGTTATCTGCAAAAATTAAAAAACAAATTAATGAAAACACCTTACCTAAAGAAACCATAGACGGTCTATTGGTAACAATTGTTGAAAAACTTGCAAATGGAAAAGAGGTTTCAGCAATACTCAAAAAGGTAAGGCAGGATAATAAAGACAGATATAAAGAGATAAAAAAAATATACAATCAATATCAGCAAGAAGAAATATCTGAACAAAGTGTAGCAGAGTTAGAGGCACTTGTTAAAAAAGAAAACCCTCAATTTCAATTAGATGAAGGACTTCCTCTTAGTGAAAAACAAAAAGCACTTAATAAGGAAGCTGATAGATTAATGATATCTGTTTTAGGCGAGTCTTACAATGAAGGGATGCAGGAGGTGGAAGAAATAAAAAAAGGCTCTACTGTTCTAAAAAAAGCAGTCAAACTATTTAAGGGTATAGGTGGTAAAAAAGATTTGGCAGGTCAAAGAGTAAATGCACACAAGGGTGTAGAAGGAGTATTTGCGACTGTTTATGAGGATGTTGCTGCGGAATATGGTAGAGAAGAAGGTGTGGCAGAAACTATTCTACCAAGCGGAACTACCGTTGAAGTTATTGAAATTGAAAGGGGTAAGATGAATTTTGCTGAATTTCGTCAGGCAGAAGTAGATGCCATCAATAACTCAGACGCACAGGTTGTTAAGCTAATAACAATTGATGGTAAGATTAAAGGAGAGCAGGGTGCTATACAAGAACAGATGATAATAAAAGACATCAGTCTTATTGAAGATATTAAACCCGCTTTTGAATCAGATAATAAAACAGTCCTTAATGCAGTTAAAAAAATAGAGAAAGCAATTGCTAAGATTTTGCCTGATGTAGACATTAAGGTATATAAAAATGAGAGTGATTACTTGAAAGTAAAAAATGCAGGTGTAGGTGAAGGTGGAATGTTTGATGGTAAGACCATACATATAAACTTAGATAATGCGATTAACACTACAGTAGCTCACGAGGCCTTTCACGCTATCTTACTTAATGCAGTAAAGAATGACGATAACCTTGCTAAAAAAATATCTGACGATATGGTTCGTGTGGTTCAGAAAAGATTACCTAAAAATAATAAACTTAGGATAGCTATAGAACAACACGCTGCATTATATAAGAACTCTCCCAATCTCCAAACCGAAGAGCAGATTGCTGAGTTAATTGGATTGCTTTCTTCTGAAGAGTTTGGGTATACAAAACTTGATAGCGATGTAAAGAGTGTTATAAAGAACTACTTTATAAACCTTGCCAAGAAACTTGGTATGCCATTACCTAAAGGTTGGGGGAGCGACCAAGAGGTTGTTGACCTTATCAATACTATTTCAGGTAAATTAAGAACAGGTGAGGAAATAACAGAACAGAATGTTAAGTTGTTGGATATTGAAGAAGAAGGAAAGTTCTTAGAAAATCCCGCAGAAACACTAAGGAGAAAACAGATTGGAAATTTTGATATTTCTTTTACTGAGCAAGACAATATAAATACTTATGTAAAAGATGGAAGAATAATTGAACCTGAAGATGTAAGTTCCTTAAAAGGTTTCTTTACCACTATAACATCTCCTGATGATATGTTAGCAGGTCAAATAAAATATAAGGGGGAAGTAATATTTGAAGGAGAGGGCGGAGTGTTTTTTGTAACTAAGTTTGGCGATGTGTGGGCATCGGGGGATTTGAGAACAGCAATGATAATTAAAAATGCATTGAACAAACAGTTAAAAGAAAATAATGGCAGAGCATTTTTAACACTTACTAAAGGAACTGATTCTAAATTAGTAAGCAGTCCGGCAGGTGTGAACTCCACACTTGCTGTATTAAATACTATGTTGGATGAAAAATTAATTAGGCCTTCATTATTTAGAAGAGCAGCAATAAAATCTATAAAAATAGAAAGAGCTAAAGTAATTAAAAAGGCTAAACAAGACGCAAAGAAGAAAAAGGAAACATATATTCCTGTAACAGATAAGGAGATTAGCTTGAGAAACTCCGCTAAGGATTTAAAATCTGATATAAATAAATTCTTTACTGACGCTACCACATCTACCTTTGAGACAAGAGGAAATATAGTAAAGGGTATGTTAGCAGAGATTGCCAACAACATAGATAAAAACAAGCAAAAGGAGATTGCTAAGTTTTTAGGTGGGGATGTTAATAAGAAAGTAGGTGTAGGAAATACTAATTTACAACAGTCATTTGCAGATTTAGTTTCTAATATAGCTTCTGAAAAATTAACTAAAGGATTAAGTGTCGGTGATGTATATGCAGTTATAGAAATAAATAGTGAGGTTGAAGTAAACGAAGGTAGTCATCCAAGTTATCCATTTCACATATCTTTAAAAGATGGAAGTAACCCTATTTTACATTTACCAAAAAACAGAGAAGCAGGAAGTAAAGTATTGGTTCAAAAAGCAAAAGATGGAAAGTACAATCTTGATTATGCAGTTCGTAATATATCAGTAGTAGAGGGTCAGTATAATAATGACGCAGCAGCAAAAGCTGTTAAAGAAGGAGCTGAAAGACGAGATACTAAAAAGAAAGACGCACCTCAGTCTCGTAAGCAGCCCACTCCCCGTAAGCAAAACTTTGAAGGTAAAAACGGGCCGCAAAACTTTGAAAGATTCAAGGGTAAAAATAAAGAATATTACGAAGACGATATTCAGAAAGTAAAAACAGGAGAGCCTGTACTTCTTAATGCATATCACGGAACAACGAATGATTTTTATGAGTTTGATGCTAATGTAAAAGGAAATGTGGAGGGTCATTTAGGAAAAATAAATTACTTTACCTCTGATTTTCAAGACGCAAATAGCAACTACCAAGCGGATGGTTCAGACATAACAAGCAGAGTAGAGTCAATGGCCGAGCAAATAGAGGACTACATTGAAACCGAAGAACTTTCAATGCAAGATATTGCAGAAGAATATAATGTATCACTTCAAGAAATTAAAACCCTTGAAAAACCACTTATAGCAAAACTGATAGCAGAAAAAGAACTTATAGGTACAAACGAAAAGGTATTAGACGTATATGTAAAACTAAACAACCCTGTTGTTATAGGAAAGGGAATGAACTATGTTGAAGTTATACCCGAAAATCTATACGAAGATTCTATTCAAGAAGCAGCACAAGAAATAGCTGAAGAAAATGAGGTGACTATAGAGGAAGCTAAAGAAGATTATTCATATGAAGTTAAATATAGAGCAATAGAAATTGAAGGTGTAGAGAATCCTCTTATAGAAGCATTACAAGAGGCTATAAATGAAAACACTTACGACTATGGAGAAAGTCTTAGTGCATTAGAAATTTTAGAGGACTTGGCTTATGAGGATGAAGTTAATTTTAATCAATTAGAAAAACAAGTAAGGAAAGGTGTAGAATATTCACAAAATGAAGAAGCGAAACTAACATCTTCTCAGATAGTTGCAGATATGTTTAAGAACTTGGGGTATGATGGTATAATACTTAAAGATGTTTCTCAGCGTTTTAGAGGAATGGGACTCTCTCCATCAACATCTCACATTCACGTATTCAATGAGTTCTCCAATCAAATAAAACTTGCTGATGGAACTAATGTTACGTTTAATGAAGATACAAAAGACATTAGAAAACAACTCCAAGCAAAGGGTAAAGAAAGACAAAAGAGCCTAACAGCTAAGGCTATAAAGCCGCAAGGACAATATAATAACTTTATATCACTACTACAGAGAGCATTTCCATCTATAGAAGTAGTTAGAAGTGAACCAGAATTTGATAAATTAGTTTATGATTTAGGAACAAAGGTACTTTCAAGTGATAGCCATCAAATATATGGTGCTATATATCAAGGCAAACTTTATCTAAATCCCAAAATTCAAAACGCTAATACTCCTATCCACGAGTTTGGTCACATATGGATTAATATAGCAAAGACAGTAAATCCAAAACTATACAAAAAAGGTCTTCAACTTATTGAGTCAGAATCTACCTATGTGGATATGATAAGGAATGGGAAAGAATACAAGAAGATTATAAATCAACTGAAGAAAGATGGAAGAACTAAAAAGGAAATTGAGAACTATATATTGGAAGAAGCGTTAGCAACGGCTATAGGGGATAAAGGAGAATCTTTTGTAACGGCTGCGGGTAAAAGAAATTTCAAAGAGTGGCTTAGTGAACTATATAAGTTTGTGAAGAAGTTGGTAGGTATATCTAAATATACAGCAGAGCAATTGGAAGATGTTACAATAGATGAATTTCTTACAGGTATAGTGGTAGATTTACTATCAGGAGAAGAGGTCTTTGCGGATTTACAGACTCAATCTTTAGAGGAAAATTTTCAGCTAATGACAGGAATGCCAATAGAAGAAACTAATATACATAAAATAATTTCCATAGGGAGAGAAAATAACTTTCCGGAAAAAACTATTCGTGAATTACTAAAGAAAAGAGGGTTTTCCGCCTCCGACATTAATAGTGCAATGGAAGTAAGGATTTCATTGTTTGAAGACGGGATAGTTCCGTCCGAGTTTGGTGATATGAGGGGAGGAATGGAGCAGGGTTTAGCAATGTTCAAGAGGATACAAAAAGACTTGAAGAAATTTGCTAAGGCTAAGAGGGTGAGAAGAGCCGTGCAAGAAACTCAGGAACAAAAACAAGAAAGGGCAGATAGAATAAGAGAACTGAAACCTTTGGAAACACAGGGGATGACTACTGATGAGATACTTGCTCGTTGGAATACAACAAGTAGAATAACAGAGGTGGTAGAAATACCACCTAAGACTATGGGTGAGATTAGAGCAGAGGCTATGCGATTACTCAAGCAGGATGAATCATTTATGGAACAGTCTGAGGCTACACAGATGGAGCTTATAACTGCACTTGACAAGTCAATCGGTACTCGTGCTAACGCAACTGTGGGTAGGGAAATAGCTGCTCTTAAACAGAGGTTAAAAGACAGACAGAAAGGTGCAATAACATTGCAAGTAGCTAAGATACAATTAAGAAATATAATTCGTAAGGCCTTGCCAAAAAGTAATATATATAGTGCTGCTCAAATAAATAGATTAGTTCATAAGGTAGCTAAATCTACTGATAACACTATTTTAGCTGATGTGGAGGCTGTTGAAAAATTAGTGAACACACAAAGAAAGAAAGAGAAGAAAAGACTTGTTAAGAAAATAGCTGCAATTGTAAAACAGAACGCACAAAAAAAGAAAACACCAAGCGGCAGAGTAAGGACTAAGGGTATAACAGCAGATGCACAGGTATTTTTTAAGGAGGCACAAAACATATTGGCATTAATAAATAATGAAAATTCAACAGCATTAGCTGACATTGTAGATGAGTTAGCAAGTAAAGAAGGTGAAGTAAGTAATTTAATTACAAAAAAACTTGCAGGTGAAAAGCTTAGTCGTCAAGAAGTAAGGTTAGTTAATTTAGCACTTGCTTTTGATATGTTTGGAGGAATAGGGACTATGAATCTTGAGCAAACTCAAGAGTTATATAATAATATTGTAAAACTTAGAAGAGAAGCAATCCTAAATTATGCTAAGAAAAGAATTGCTCGTGCAAAACAGGTAGAGGCTATTAATAAAGAGGCTGAAGATATGATTTCAAAGTCTTACAAATTTGTAACAGATGCAGATGGTAATCCTCTAAACTCAGACGAAATAAATGCTAAAAGGGTACAGATTAGAAAGCACCTGCAAGATGGAAAAATAATAACTTGGGTTGTTGAGTTTTTAAAGCACTATAAATACTCCACAGTAGCGGAAGGTGTTAGGGAACTAAAAAATAATCTAAAACACTTAGGCACTTTAACTAATAAATTAGATAAGACAGGTAATTTTTTTAGAGAAAATATTTATGACAGGCTTAACATAGCGGATGAAGTAAATTTAACTAACTACTTTAGGACTCAAGATACACTTGATGATATAGCTAATACTGTTAAAGGTGTTACTAAGGGGATGAGGCAAGTCAGAGAGATAATATACAAGGGTAAGGAAATGCAGGTAGAGGTAAGGGCTAAGAAGAAAGGTAAACGAGGCCCTGTTACTACTATCACTATGAATACAGACCAATTACTTAGGGTATATGCATTGAATAAAAATAATGTACAAAAGAAGAAGTTAATTAATCAAGGATTTACACCTGAAGTGATGGAAAAAATAGAATCCCATCTAAATAAAGATATAAAGTTAACAGAATTTGCTGATAAAGTAGTAGACTTTTTAAGCAACGAATATTATAATGAGATAAATGATGTGTATGTAGAGGCCAATGATGTAAATCTTAATTATGTAGAAAATTATTTCCCAACAGCTACATTAGACACAAATAAAGATATTGGAGGATTACTATCAGGAGATTTTAGTGGAGTCTTTACTGCTGAGACAGCACCATTGTTATACAGTCGTGATGATACCACAAGTGATATATCGTTAACTCCTGCATTTACAAATGTGCTTGAGACATATGTAAAGACCGCAGAGAGATATAAAGCATATGCCATCCCCACTAAAATATTAGATGGTATATTTTCTAATCCTTATGTAAAGGCTTTATTTAATGCTCTATCGGTGGATAAAGTAATGAGACAAGCGGTTAATTATGCTATTAATCCTGAAGCAGGAAAAGCAAATAGAATGGGAGCAAAATGGGTATCGTGGCTGCAAAATAGATTTACATCATTTGCTCTTGCGTTGAAGCTTATGCAGATACCTAAACAGGCCACATCATTTATAAACGCATTAGCTGATTACAGCTATAGAAAAGGTGGTAAAAGAACACCCGGCTTAGATTTCGTTATGTTTATGTTTGACGGCTCAGTTTTGGCGGCCAACCTTACTGCTGAAATGGCAACGATTGGGCTTGAAAAACTAACGGGAAATAAATTTGGATTAAACAACAGACCATTGACTGAGGCAATTGGAATGTCTGCAACATTAAGAAACCGTGTAAAGCAGGGAGTAGAAGGTGATTTGGTAGGACTTGAGTCAGGACAACCAACATTTAGGGGGTCAGATACAAGTCAAGTATGGTATCACAAACTTGGAAGAAGAGGGAAAAAAGTGGCTGCTTCTCCTACGGTTATAGGAGATATAATGGGTGTGATGGGATATATGATTAACTACAGAAGAAATATCAAAAACGGAATGCCGAAAGCTCAAGCATTAAAAGAGTTTAACGATTATAACGCTACTCAGCAAAGTCGTAGGGCAGCAGAGAAAGTTCCATTGCAAATGAATCCAAATGTATTGACAAGAGGATTCTTAATGTTTGGTAGTACATTATTACTGCAAATGAATGAAGTTATGCAAGGAGGGACAAACCTGCTTAGACAGACTCAGGAATTTGTTAACGACCCGAAGGTATCCAACCTACCCAAGTTAAAAGACATTAGAAAAGTTTACCTTAACCTTGCCGTAGCCAATGTAATGTTTACCTCAATGGCTAATATATTTAAACTAACAAGTGATGACCCTGAAGATAGAAGGGCAGCAATTGCAAGAATAAAACAGGCAATGTTTGGATTAAACCTACTATACAAGATACCTCTTATCGGGGCAACAGCAGAGATGGCTATAAATGATTTAACAGGAGAAAGAAAAAAAGTTAAAGGTATGGTAGATGTGCTTGAGTCGCTTTATAGTCACTACGCAAACGCAGTAAAATATGATGACAAAGACCCAATATTATCTGCGGCACAATTACTTGCAGAAGTGGGGCTTGGAGTTCAGTTTGACCCTATAACGGGGTTAGCATCTACATTTACAGATGGGTTTGATGAAAAAGCAATGTATGAAATGTTAGGGGTTAGTTATTATTATCGCCCAAAAAAGAAAAGCAAAACTACAACAAATGAAAAAGGGGAGTACGGGTTCGGAAAAGAAGGGTTCGGAAAAGAAGGGTTCGGAAAAGAAGGGTTCGGAAAAGAAGGGTTCGGAGAAAAAGGGTTTTAATATCTAATAAATTTTAATGAATTTTGTTTGGGGAAGTATGTCATACACTCGCCATCATTTAAAGAGCCGATACGAGATGACCTGCCTCCCCACTTAAATTCTCCCACTATCTTTTTTACCTCCCCGTATATAATTCCATCGTAACAAGCCCAAATTATGATTGGATTTAATCGTGGTTTACACAGTTTAATTAATACTGTAGCCGAAACGGGTAAAGGGTATGCGGTAGCCAATGATTTATCTCGGAACATCACATCTACATAGGACACAGGATGCTTGTCTTTATTTATAATCTTAAAGTCTATCTGATTAACTCCAAGTTTTACAAAGGAGAAGTCGGGTTTTAATGCAAGAAACTTATTGATAGCAATTAGTTTTCTTTCGTTATTTTTTTCTTTATTATACATCAAAGCTCCATTAGACAATTAATTGCCGTATGACCACCTATAACTACACCACAGCCTATCGCTTGTTTCTTAAAGTTTTTTGCATAGGCAGATGCGTAACTTGTTGTATCAATCCCGCACCCCACCTGCATTCCAAAGATTCTAAAGTTCCTACCAACCATCCACTCTACATACGCTTGGGTGTGTATATGACCTTGTACTGATGACATCATATCATTCTTTGCTTTAGTTCTGGCAGTACCTCCTTCTCCGTGTATGAATTGTACATTGTCGTAAACAAACCTTTCCCCCCAATTCCATTGTGGAGTTCCAAGCACATCGTTGTAATCTCTTATCCATCGCTGAGGGATTTGACTATCAAATGCCTTCCTCATTATTATTCTATCGTGGTTTCCCGTACACACATCTGCGATAGGAAATTCTATAGCCCACTTTTTTATAGACTCAAGTGCTAAGTCTAACTCATCTCCACCACCTAATCCATCGGGGTCTGTGGTATGAAAAGAACTGTAGTGATTATCAATCACATCTCCAATAAATACAACTTGGTTACAGTTGTAGATGGCATAGATTTCTTTACAGAAATCAAAGTATCCATCTAAACAAAACGGAGAATGCAGGTCACCCACCACAAGTATCCTGCGTTCTTTCTTAACTAAATTATCGTATGCTAACTTTTTGTTACCTTTAAGTCTTGGTCGGAAATCTTTATAGTTCATCTTTTATAGATTCAATTAATAAATTTAACTCCTCAATAATTTCGGCTGATGTAGATTCAATGTCATTAAATTCCCTATCCACAAGACTCTCATACAAATCATTTAATTTGTTATGGAGGTTATCCATAAGGTTATTTATGTACTGTATTCTCTGTCTATCAATAGGGCTTATCATAATGTTTATGTTAGAGAAAAGTCTCTTTAAAGAGACTTCGTTTAGCCAAGAAATTTTTTTTCATTTGGAGCATATCTAATCCTAAAAAAAATCTTTAAAGGCATCTCATCATCGTGTGGTATATGATGAGGCTTTCTTTTTTTATTTAGATATTTTGTAAGTAGTTTCTCTCGGTGTAATTCTATCTCTTCTTGAGAATTTACTATGTGTTTATAGGGAACATCCTTACCCTTTACTCCATTAAAAATTGTGTGTGATAATATCTCAGCCATTTTCGTTAGTTTGTAAATAATTATTTAATAATGATTCATATTTATACTTGTCCACCACAGTCCCTTTGCCTTCTAATAGGTCAAGTACATTTTTATATTTTACGACAGATGTAAGTTCTGCCTTGAGTTCTTCTAAAAGATATAGGAGTTCTTTCTTTTCTGCCCTTAACACATAGATAGCCCTCTTTAAATCCGAATTAGTTTCCACAGCAATGGGGTCATAGTTGTCCTTCCAAACGGAATAAACCCTATCGTATTTGGCAGTTAACTCCTTATCATACCTCATATTGTCATCAATAGTCTTGAGGTAGTGAAGAATAGTTGCGTGATTCTTCATCATTATCTTACCCAATCTGCTCCCTCCATACCCTCTTTCTTTATGGAGTATCTTACAGAATACGGCTCTTGCCTCTGTGTATTCCCTCATTCGTACCTTCTTGTATAGGTTGCCTATACCAAAGATTTTTTCTACTATTGATTTAAGGTGCTTTACCTCTGCTTCGTGATTGTAAATTATTTCTTCCATTGTTTTAGTGTTTGATGTAAATTAATATAATCTAAAAATTCGTCTGCATCTATTAATGTTACGGATAAAAAGATAGGATGTTCTGAGTTTTGTTTTAAATATTCTAACTTAAAGTATAGCGTTGGCTCTTCCCTAATTACCCCTGCTACATATTGAGTCCACCCATCCTTTTCGGGTAGGTCATCACAATACTCCTCAATTTGATGTAGGATATCTATCCTTTGAGGAGATGTAAGCTCTGCGAGTTCTTCAACCATCCACTCATCAATCTCATATGACTCATCACCCCCTATAAACCTCAGTTCTATATCCATATTTTTCTAATTCTTTTAATCTATATTTTTGTAATGCAGATAGTTTACCACTTGGTTTCTTTACCTCACTAAATAACACATCTGTGTTAGGAGGTATAGCAATTAAGTCGGGGATACCATTCTTATTGGTCTTGATTAGTTTAATAACATAGTATCCCTGCGACTCAAGTTCTTCAATTCTTTTCTTCTGTATTTGTTGCTCTGTCATTTAATAGTTTAGTTTACAAAGTTAACAAATCTCTTTTAAAATGCCTGATAGTATAGTCTTTTTTTTTGGTTACGGCCTTGTATATCTCTGCCTCTATTCCTCCTTTAGAAAATATCCAATAGACATCACTCTCCAATCTATCTTTTGTAGTCATCCTATCCCTTGACTGCCAATAACTTGTGGCAGAGAAATCAATGTTATAATACACCAAAGCATCTGCTTGTCGGAGGGATATTCCTTCCCTCCCACTAACAATTTGTAGTGCAATATTCTTATCGGTATCTGCAAATTCAACAAGGTCTTGAGTAATTGAGTCCTTAAATACATCCTTTAACGCATTAAGTTCTTCTTTAAACTTGTAGAATATTCCAATCTTTTTACCATTGAAATACTCTTTTATATATTCTGCTTTCGTGGGGTCTAAAACCATAGATGCCCCACTCTCAAATTTAATAGTGCCACTATATACTTGGTGTAGTTTCATCATTAGTTTAACGGGTGTATCTCCTAATATAACCTCCTCGTTACCCTCCACAACCCTATCCTTCTTGAGTCTTTTAGCAAGTTGGTAGGTAGATTCCAACATATCCACATTAAGAATATGTTCTCGTGTATCTACCACAAAACCTGCCTCTTTTTGTGTATAACTAATAGTGTTGGGCTTCATCTCATCAAGGATAGATAACATACCCCTTGAGTAGTCGTTGATATAAAGCGAATTTATTTTTCTCTGCTTGATATCTATGTAATCCTTTGCAAACTTATAGAAACTCTTATATGCTTTAAAGGGATTGTTTGGAATACCATACACCTGATGGTACATTTGACTGTACGATTCAGGTGTAGGTGTTCCCGACAACAAACAAACATCACTATTGTTTTTCTTTATTAAACCCTTAACTTGTTTGGCTCTTTTATTTGGCTTGGGGAATGCCCCCAAACTATGTGCCTCATCCACTATTATGAAATCCCATCTTACTTCGGGTAACTTGTGCATTGACTCGTAGTTAATAACGAACAATACAAACGGGTGTGGACACAACTTGTCGTAGTCATCGCTGATAGACTGCATTGCTTTTTTCTTTGTGAGAAATAAAACATTTTTATAGCCCATCTCTGATGCAATTCCGAAACTTGTTAAGGTCTTGCCCGTTCTTACTTCCATAGAGAGATATATAAATCCCGTATCAGTAAGTATAGGTGTGGCTTTATTTATTATTTCTTTTTGGTATCCCCTGAAATCCATATGTTCATTGTTTGTGGTGCTACACTCTGCCCTCCAAAGTACGGATAGCATTTAAAGTTTAGTATCCTGCTTGGCAAATATCCATACATAAATATTTCTTTACCATTAAAACTAAATGTCCAATTACCATTGGAAAATGATACCTCGTATGAATACCACCTATCCACTTGCACATTAGTCATCAACATCTCTTTGCGTATACCTCTATCGTAGACATAACCTGCTATCATTATTGTTCCATTCTGCGACCTCCAAACAAGTCTGCCCGAATTTTCGTGTATCTGACTACTTGCTATGCCCGTGAGTTTATTCCATCCACTTATGTTTCCCTCTTTAAGACACTCTTTAGAAAACTTTATACTACCTTTTTTACTCCTACTACTGAATGGAAATAGTCTGTTGATTGTAAAGTCGGCATAGTGCCTCCCCTTTTTAATTGTGTACTTCATATTTTTTTTGATTTAGAAATGTTTAAATATCCTACTCTTTTATTTATAAAATTATTATCCTTAAAGTCTGTCTGTTTTGGTAGCGACCTATCACTCCACTCAATGTCTATGTCATTTAAATTAAAAGCATAGACACCTTGTGGTGTGGAGTTAATATATAAGGGCTGACCTCCACTTACCTTTGCTCTATACATCAACGCATTGTATTTCATCTTCTCAATTATTAAGTCATCGTAGTGAGTCCTCCTACACTTTAGTTCAATATCTACCCTATAGCGTTTTGAATAGCAGTCGTATGAGGAATAGGTATCCTCACACTTACGCAGGTCGGGTATATATTTACCCTTTATATAGTTGTATAGTTCATCTTCAGTTCTCATATTATTTTTGCTTGAACCTCCAACTCGTGCTTGTTTCTGAACCTAATCCACCTCCCATCAACATCTCTACCCTCATCAGGAGGACACTCATACTTGTATATTGAGTATGCAACCAACCATTTATAGAATTTATTTCTACTAATGGTCATCTTGGCTTTGGGAGAATAATCGGGATACTCCTCTATAAACTCATAATACAACCCTTGCTTATTCTTCTTACCACCCACCTCAAGTAGTAGATTGGGAGCGTTACCCTCTATTAGCCCACACCACTCAATAAAATCGTGAGATGTTTCTGCTGAAAGTTGTCGTATCTTTAGGTTAAGAAACTCTGACTGAACCAACCCGTTCTTCAGAAAGTATTGCAGGTTACTTATCATATAGTTATCAAACTGACACCACTCGTTGTCATCCCACTCCCCAAAAAATAATTTTCCAAACTCATCTAATGGAGTAAAACTCTTATTGTAATGCTGATGCAGTTCAACCTCCCACTTTCTTCTCGCAAATGAATTACCCGTTCCCTTTATGGCATAGTTGGTAGTGATTGCAATCTTTGGGGACTTACTGAATGGTATCTTTATCGCATCCTTATTTTTCTTCTCTAATGTTAACCCCTCAGTTACGACCGAGAATAATCTTTCAAAGTCAAAATGCTTTTTAACATCATCAAATACAAGTATCTGTGTATCTGCTGACACTAACTGATAGGCAAATGCCCTCTCAAAAGTAAATGACTTACCATCAATGGTCACCACCTTTTTCATTTGAGATATTGCGTTCATAAAGATACCCTTACCCGTTCCCCCTTCGGGATTGTCAGATATAACCTCATCATTAAGAATAACGGCAGGGCAGTAAGAGAGATTCTTATGCTGATGCAACAAGTATCCTATTGTGGATTCCATAGTCTGCGTTCTACTGCTATCCTTTGCACATATATTGCTAATGAATGTCTTGTATGTACACTTACCCACCTTGCATATTTCAAAACTCCTATCTATGATGTGGTCTTTCCACACATACCCACCCAAGTCTAAATAGTCTATAGGCTCAACCTTATCCTTATCAATCTTTACGGCACAATTTCTATAGTATAGGTACGCAGTATTTTTATTGTCTTCAATAAAGTATATATCTATTGTAGAGAGTAGGGTAAGAAACTCCTCTCTGAACAACCTTGTTTGGTCTGCAAAATAATTGTATACACTCAAGTCATCCAATTCTATCAGATGGTCAAGGACAAAGTCTTTTATTTCCTTTTCTGATGTGTGGTCTATTAGGTTATTGGTTACCTTAACAAACACATAATTCTTACTACCTTCGGGACAATATTTATAAAAACCATTCTCCTCTAAAAATCTTTTAAACTCTATATGAATTATTTTAATCACACCCTTATCCGACTTTGACCAAAATATAAATTTACTATCCTCCTCCTCAACTCTATTTAGTACGGCATCTATTACTTCGCCATCCAACTCTGTACTCTCCAATTGACTGCGAATATCTTTTTTTGCGACACCCCTTCTTAACTTCTGCTTAATATTATTAATGGCATTGTCATCCTCATAATACTTTGTACCAAAGTTATGTCTATTAGCGTATGCTGAATCTATAGTTCTTTGAATCTCTGTATGAGAAAAGTCATCGGTAACAAATTGATTAAGCACATAACCTGCTAACGATTCATTGACTCCATAGTCATTGAATGCCATTGCTAATACATATACATTCTGATTTCTTTGTCCCTCAATCATAGGAAACTTCTTTGTCCACCACTTAACCAATATATCTACAATCTTATTCTCATCCGTGATGGGTATTGTTGGTGTATCTGCTACACTCTTTTCTTTATACTCAACCTCTGCTATGGTATCCCATAGGGATGAGTTCTCATTTATATATATCAACGGGTCATATGATTCATAACATACCCTTGATATGTTCTTTGATGTCTTGTCAAAGTATTGTGAATTAAAATGCTTCTCTAAAGCATTGAAATAGTTGGTGTGGTTATCCGTATCTGGTGGAATCTTAACCAATACCTTTAGACCATTCCCACTTGGTGAGATGAATGCTGAATACACAAACTTGTCTTTGGTAAACTTCTCCTTATCCTCATACAAATCTTTTTGTTTAGGATAACCATCAAAGTCCAAGCATATAAAACCCGAATGCTCAATGATGGATATGTCTGCCCTTTTGTTAAAAGTTCCACTAAAACAAATCGCAGGTAGTTCTTTCTTTAATTCATTTCGCTTGGTCTTGTCCTTCTCTAATCGTATAGATTTAACCAAGCCTTTTGTTGCTCCTTCCTTTATTCTATGGAGAATAGAAACCATATCTCTAAAGAATGGAGTTTCGGTTTCCCGTATGTTTTTAAATATAGTGATGTTTGATGTCATTTGATGTCGTTTTTATGTTGATTTACTCCAAGTTAAAATACTGAATTATAATATGTTGTCGTTTCTGTCGTTTTTTTCTCTATCATAGAGAATAAAAAAAATATAATAGAAGAGAATATATATATATAGATAGGCTCATTTTTTTTTGACATTTCCGACATAAAAAAAAGGGAAGAGGAATTACCCTCCTCCCTATAAAGAATACTAAAATGGTAGTTCTTCAGTAGTCTGCTCGGATGCTACCTCTTTCTTCGGTGGTGGTGTTTGCTTTGTGGCATTAGGTACAAATGTATCTAACTCCACATACATATTACCACTCCTTGCAATCTTTACATCCAAGTTACACCAACCATTCTTCTGATTGGATTTTAAAAATTCTATAGCCGTATCTACCTTAACGGACATACAACCAATTACAAATTCGGGGGCATTCTCTCTTCGTTTAAAAGAAAACCCATCGGCAAAAATTTTGTCTTGTGACATAGTATAAAAATTTAAAGTTAAAAAATATGTTATAATAATATATCGTGTGTATAATAATCATCTATTGATTCTACGGAGTCCTCCTTAAAGAATCTCTCATAGACTTTAATCGCTTCTGACACCTTATGTTGTCCTCTGCTAATAAAGTCCTCTGATGGCTCAAAAACACCTAATTGAGATGTTGTTTTGTCAATGACATAGAACACTAATGGTTTACCAAACAATTGCTGATAAATATATGCTTGGCTATCGTAATTATATGAACGGGCTGACCATTGAAACTTTTTTATATCTGCTGTGGTCTTTAAATCAATCAGAATATCATCTCTTTCAATGTCAGCCTTCCCCTTCCATATACATCCTTGTATCTCTCCAAGATTTGGTACTTCATATCTACAATCATCTGCGTATATATTCTCAAATAGATGTATATTAGATTTCATCGTTTGTGCTAATGCCTCCACCTCATCATACTCCTTCTTCAATAGTAAAAATGGTACATCCATTTCTATTAATGCTTCTTTATATGCTTTAGTGTTGCGAGATGAAACATCTATTGTAGTCCACCCATCTACCTTGTTAAGTTCAATTAGCATATGGTGAAATAGTCTTCCCTTTGCAAAGTTTACATTGTCATCTCTGTTTAATCTAAACTCTTTAGGATTTCCAAGCAATGCAGATATATCGCTATTGCTTAAATAGTTCTTACCGATGCCGTGATAATATTGGTCATCATCTTTTAGTTGTGTGAGAATTTCCTTTGACATTACTTTATCGCTTTAGCCATTTCTTTTTTGACTGATGCCTTGACATTGTATTTCTTTTGAAGATTCTCAACAATCTTTGGTAGTCCTAATGATTTGTTAGCACCAACATACCTCATCACCTTCTCCCAATTACCATCGCCTACCTCCAAGTCAATCATTGTGATTTTCTTCTTTACATCCTTCTTCTCATCTTGCTTTGGTAAGTCCTCACCTGCGTAGATATAAAGCCCAAGCCCGTGACGAGCCATCGCTTTAGTAAGACTTCTTTGTATGGAGGAATTAACATCAAATGATGTAAGTTCTTCCAATGTAATACTCTTGTTACGATAGTTCATAACGGGTAGATATTCTATATGCTCAATATCCTCAATCGTTACACCCGTTTTTACCCAAGCCGTATTGCCATCGTGATGAAAGTTCAGACCATCTCCATTTTCGTAGACTTGGTATGTCGCTTTCGGATAGTTTTGCTTTACTACTGCCCAAGCCCAAGCCCAAGACAAGTAAGTTAAGCCATTCTTTTTTTCAACTTTGTTGTTGACATTGATGTTGCTCAATGTTTCAAATACTGATTTTTTTGTTGTCATTTAATTTAATTTTAATTTTATTATAATTATGTAAAATATTTTTCCTTTCTTCTTTCAAGACCTTTAGGAATTTTAGTTTGGTCTTATCTGCGATTGTATCTGCGATTTTTCTTTCCAACTCTTTTAGTTTGCGTAAACAATTTCGCAAATATAAAGTATAGCAACCTAATTTCCAACCTTTTTTTAAAAAGATATCGTGCTCGTGACTATCAATTACTTGATAGTGGTCACCCCCAAGAGTCATATTAAAGATTACTATCTCCTCACTCTCTATCGCCTTTACAATTTTAAACCCATAACTTATGGATGATGTACAATGGGCATCATCTAAATTGATTGAGTAATTATCTGCCCTTGCTTGTTGATATATATCTACGAGTAAATTTCCCATTGCGAAATATTTTCTATGATATTAATATAGTCACTATCTTCTCTCATCTTCTTCTTCACATTATTAATGCCATAGAGTATAGATGTATGTAATACTTTAAACCCTCTGTCCTCCATATATTTTTTAATATAACTAACATTCATCGGTCTTATATAGCAGAGGTAGTATAGTAGACTTCGTGCATCTGATATCGCCATAGTCCTTTTTGGTGCGAATAAATCATCTTCACTCACATCAAACAAATCTGCAACCTTTGTTGCGTAATGATTAAATATCTCTTTCTTCATCTTCTTCTTCTTTTATAAATGATTCTCTATCGTAATATAACACATCCCCAACAATATGTCGGTTGGCAATTGCAGATGCTCTTGGGTTGTAAGGTAAGTCCATTAATAACCCTTCCTCATTTACATATAATACATCTCCATTGTCAGCAATTACCATCTCTATATATCCACCTACTGCCTCTTGCTTGGCAGTAAGACCAATTGGTTGGTGATAATCTACCATAGTCCCATCGGATTTTATTAAAATACAACTCATATATTTATTTTAGTTAAATTTTACACAAAGGTATGACAAAAGTATGACTTAAACAAATTTTATGTCATCTATTTTAGCATACCAATACCCTCTTATTAATTTCTTTTCTGCGTATTTGTACCACCATTCTTTTGGGGGTAGAAACCCTACCTCCACACCTATTCTATAACCTTCGTTAATCATATTGGTCACATCTTGATTGGTATATAGCATAGACTCGCTCCCATCATCATACACCACATAAATGGTGTGTACGATGAGCAGATTATCTATGGCATCTTTGGTAATACATTTATCGGTTACATCTAACCAAATAAAATTATCTCTTGTTTTTATCAGACTCATCTTTCAGTTTTTTAGTGTTTAGTTATTATTAAATCTCAATTTTTCTTTTACACATAAATCTTCTGTGTTAATCTGAAATGCAGTACCATTCATACTGACAGGCATTTCATCATCTAAGTCCATTATATGTACGCCATCCTCTTTCTCAATAGGCACTATAATATCCTTAGACATTAGCATCAGCAGATAACATTTTTCTTCTGCCGTAGTTTCATTATAGAAATCAATTACTTTTTTCATTTTATTATTTTTAATTATATCTACATATTTTACCATTCTTTATCCTTGTATAATCATCATCACTACCCGTTTGAATACCTGTGTGTATCTCAACATACAGGTTTTCATCATCATAATCATACATCTCTACAATGGCAAATCCACCATTGCGATTCTTTAGCCCCGAATCCCTCAACTCAATTATCTCTAATTGTTGTAACTTCTCGGCTATTTTATTTAATTCTGTTTTCTCCATTTTATTCTCCTTTCTTTTTCTTTAGTTATAATTAGTGTCAATATACTTTTGTGCTTTATCAATTGCTTCAAGTAGCTGACCCACATCAGTACCTTTCAAGGCACTAAGTAAATCTTTGTTCAATCTTTTTAAGTCTTCAATTTCTTTCTGTTTTTTTACCATTGTATTAAACATAATTATTCTCCTTTCTTTTTAGTGTTATAAAATTTAATAAATTCTACTACTGATTGGTATCTTGCTTCCAAGTCATTACTGCTTAGACAATCATCAAAGTACCCAACCCTACCCATATTATCAGCAAGATAATTTTCTATCTTTGCCACTACTGGCATCAACCAATCCCAAGATTCGTGGTATTTTAAACTATCTTTATCTATTGCATTTCCATCGCCATCAAACCAACACTCTTCTATAGTGCATTCTCTTATAGTATTTATACCATCACTACATTCTCCATTATTACAATAGGGATTGTAATCTTTAGTGTATCTAATGTCGCTCCCAACTCTTAATGTTTTTCCACAACATCCACACGGTGTACTCATTTCCATAGGATTTAAACCCATAAATTCTGCGATTAATTTATTGTTTTTTTCCATTAGTTATAATTTTTAATTGCTTCCTCTAAAGTTTCACCTAAATATTCCCTTGAATATGCATAATAAAATCCAACCCCATCATCATCGTATAGGGGGTGTTTACTCCGTAGTTCTGTGATTTGGTATTCATTACCATCATCCCCTCCCTCGTAGTATTCCCAATTCGGTTCATCATAATCCCAAGCCCTAATGACCTCTCCATTCTCGTACTCTATTTCCCCACCCCACTCTGTTTCCTCCGTAAACTCATAGGTAAAGTTGGGAAAGTCTTTTGCGAGTAGATTAAGTATCTTGTAAGATATGGGTGACCACGCACTATCAAACGATATAATTTCATCCTCAAACTCAAACTCACAATCACCCCACTTTGTCCCCCACTCCCGTATCGCAAAGTCATACCAATTATCTCCACCCATATGTGTTGGGGGTCTACCCCCTTCAAGTTCAATAGGCATTGGTGTATAGTATCTACACAACCCCTTCTGCATTTTCATTACATCTATTTTCTGTTTTTGTTCAGTTGTTAATTTTTCTGAAAAAACAATTCTGTTGTAAACCCAATTTGGCATAATTATTCTCCTTTCTTTTTTTAGTGTTTGTTTATATTTCTAATGTAATTTTTATTACTTCTTAATGCATTACTACAAGCAAGTCTAATATCTATACTCTCAATGGTAAATGCTTTATAAGTACCACACCTTGCTCCATAGGTAGAATATTGAAGCACTCCTCTATTATCTCTACAATACTTTTCAACTTCATCCTTTTTATTGCCAAATAAACTTGGTGTAAAATTGCTTCTACCTACTTGACCATATATGTCAACACTAACCTCTTTATGTAATTGTACTAACACATCCTTAATATAATCTTTCATCTTATTCTCCTTTCTTTTTAACATATAATCTTATTCCAAATCTTCCATTAGTTGCAATCTCAAATACATTATTTAGGTCACCATCGTAGTAAGTAGCGTGGATAACATCGTAATCTTTAGTACTACTTTCAAATACTTTTAATAACCTTTCAAATTCAACCAAGTCTGATGGTTCGGTATATGTACCTTCACAACCACAAGCACAACAATCCAATCCTCCATCATAAATGGTTTCAATGTCATTTGTATCAATTGAATATTTTTCGCTATTCCTCCAAACCCCTTCCTCTATATTTTTTGAACACGAAACCAAGATTGGATTTGATTTTTGCCTTGCGTAAAATTCTAAATGTTCCATTTTATTATCCTTTCTTTTTTAGTTTAAATTTTTAAGTTTAATTTTCCCATAATTTCTATTTGTTTTTATTCTATTGATATTGTGTAACCTAAAGGTGCGTTCACATATAGTGGCTTGTACCCCTCTTTTACTTTACTTAATTCTTCTTTTGGGGTTTTTAGAAACGCTTCTACTTCATCCAAACCATCTTTGTAATTCTCTCTATCTTCATCAAACTCCTCAATCATTCTTTCAAGTTCATCCTTTGCAGACTGAACGCAGTCTATGAGTTTACCTTTAGTCAGTTCTTCATATGTTGCATCCCAATCGTTTTCATCTACTATGTAGCAGACAAATTTATTTCTTAAATTTTTCATCTCTATTTGTTTTTATTGTATTCGTTAATAAATTCTACTACTGCGTTATACACCTCGCTTATGTCGAAACTGATGTTAAACATCTCTTGTGGCACTCCCTCAAAAGTTTGCTCTATCTTTTGTACTACTGGCATCAGCCAATCCCAAGAAATGTTGTATGATAGTTCGTGTTCTTCATACCAAGTCCCACTATTAAACTCCTTAAAGTAGTAGTTCAAATTACCACTATTAAAAACCTCTGTTGGCAACCCCATAAATTCTGCGATTAATTTATTGTTTTTTTCCATTAGTTCAATGTTTTAAATGATTAATAAAACCAACCACCCCAAAAGGAAATATATTGCGATGGTCGGCATCTCTTCTTTTTGTCAATGTTTTAAATGGTGCATTGAAAACCCTTCGCTATCTGTTCATAAAATGTATTTAATTAATATTCGGATTGGTATCTATTCATTATGTATTCATTGCGAGAGATGACATTACACTCCTCTCCACATTCCATACAAATCTCTTCAGCATAGTCATAGTCCTCCCCACAACATTCGCTAACCTCATTCTCCGATGGAGAATCTAATTTCCAATTATCGTAACTACCCATATCTATTTTTTTTACAAAATTACCACTATTATTTGACAAAACAAAAAAAGTTTGATGTTATTACTTTTAATCAAACACATCATACTCTTCCGAAAACACCCAACACGCTAATGTATCTATATGTTCTCCATACTTATCAAACAAATCCCCAACAATAAATTCTCCCTCCTCCAACTTGAATTGGGATTTTGTGCTATCTATATTTTTGAGATATATATAGTTATCTTTAATAGTCAAATCTGACCATTCCATTAAATCGTACTCCCGTGTTTTGTGGTTACCTTTTGTAAACGAAATTGTGTGATTATTTACCTCCACAATCCAGTCGTTGTAATGATATATCATAATAAATTATTTTAAGTTATGGGAGAGCAAAATACCCTCCCTTGTTATGTTATTAATATTCCTTTTTTGTTTTTTTTAATCCTTGAAATTTTAACTCACTTAATGTAACTCGTTCTCCTCTTAGCTTTAATCCTACCCAAACTTTATTTCTCAAGACCCCTATCATTGATTTTAAGCCACTTTTCTCTAATTGTAAAAGTTCTAATTTATCTAATTCAGTTTTAACAAACTCGTTTTTAAATAAAAATATTGCTTCCATAGTTTCCATCTTTATTTTTGTTTTAAGTTATGGGGAACAATATGATTCCCTCTACCACCAAAACCTCGCTACCAATGAAGGTAGCGAGGCTATTAATCTTTTTTACTACTGCTTTATTTAGTAAAATTATCTCTTCCACAATCAGAACATATTTCATCCAAATGAAAATCCTGACCATCACAGTTGTTACAATCTACTGCATTGTTAGTTTCAGTTAGTTCGGGAATTACTCCATCAAATTCTAACTTTTGTAAAATAGGCTTTAATGTTTTTGTTGCCTTAATTACTTTTGCATTTTTCTGTAAGCACCAATAACCTATATCATTGAACCATAGTAAAAAATGGTCACCTTCACAATCAAAGGAGTTGTGCATTTCTAAAGTTGCACCATTTTTAAGTGATTGTCTTTGTTCTGTTGTTAAAATTATTTTTTTCATCTTTAGTATATTAAGTTATGATTGATAAGAGTAACGATTCGTGAACTTACAACATCATCAAACTCCACGATGGCATCCTTTGTCGTGGAGTAAGATGTTAAGGGTGTGGTGTTAATTAATTGCACCACTTTCGCACCTTCTCTTTTGTAGGTTATGTTGTAGTTAAAATTCGGTAATTCGGGCAAAGGTCTTGCGACATTGTAGGTAACAAAATCGCCCTCATTTCTAACCCTTGAGATTAATTCCATTAGCCCCCATTTACTATTTAGACTTCGGTAAATTTTCATCTTTATTATTTTAAGTTATGGGAGAGCAATATGCCCTCCCTATTGTTATTTAGTAGTGTAAATAGCAAATGGTGTTCTTAAAATTCCCATTGCTTTTAAAGTGGCTAATGCACCACCTTTCTTGTAATAACCATTATTCTCGGTGTATTCCAAAAAGTATTTTTTACTCACTTCAACTTTGTCAATTTCATCTACAAATTTTCGGTAAATTTTCATCTTTTTATAGTTTAGTTATGGGAGAGCAATATGCCCTCCCTTTGTTATGTTATTAATATTCCTCTGTTCCCCAAGTCATTATTATAGGCGAACCTTTAATAGTATCCAATTTATTGTTTATGATTTTCGCAAGGAATAATACATTATAAAATTCCTCCTCATCAATTGGGTGCATATTATGTATTTTAAGTCTTAGTTCCTCAACTGATAATTTTGATAATTCTGACAATAATTTTTCCATTTTAATAGTTTTTAGTTATAGGAGAGTAAAATACCCTCCCCTTACCACCAAATCCTCGCATACCAATTAAGGTAGCGAGGCGTATGATGGGATACTTTTAGCCCATAATGGTATTAATAATCTTCTGACAATCTTTCGCCATACCCGTGAGTTTCAATGGTCGGGTACGCATCTTTACGATATGGGTACTTGTCACTCTCATAACATTCGTGACACCAATACCCCGTAGAGATTCCGTGAGCATCGTATTGTTCTTCGCCTTCGTTTGAACACTCTCTACACTCTATCACTCTATCTATCCACGCATCTTCATTTGTCAACTCTTTGTAATCCATCCAATCTTGGCATTCATACATACTTTCGGATTCAAATAGAACATTGTCTGCTCTACATTTTACTTGATATTTCATCTTTATTATTTTAAGTTATGGGAGAGCAATATGCCCTCCCTTTTATTATTTATTCAAAATATACATTATAACACTCATCACCAAAAATTATGTGGTGATATTCTGTATTTTTATTAGAGAATCTATAGGAATCTGTCGGATATAACTTTTCCAAAGGTATTTTACCATCGTTAATGGCATCTATAAAGCCATCGCTATAAATGGCATTGTCGTAGTCCCATCCATTGAGTACATCCACCCCATTATCACTCATTATATCCATTATAACATAGTCTACATCTATGTTGCCGTTCATAAATTGTGTTTTTCGTTTTTTGGTATTTTTGAGTATCATTTTTTTTAGTTTAGTTAGAGGAATATCCCTCTACCACCAAAACCTCCCCACCAATTAAGATAGGGAGGTGTTTTAAGATGTTTTAAGATGTTATTTGGTTAGGAGGTAGTCAACTACCTTTGTGGCTGATTGCATAGCATACACGCACTCTTTTGGCTTATCTGTTAAATGCTTACACCACCCTTTGATATATGCTTGGCTATTCTCCACATTTTCACTTGGATTTAGCCCTAATAGCCCAACCATATACATAGATGATATTTCAGCGACTAACTCCTCTTTTGCGTATGTGTTATCGCCCCATTTCACTACTTCTATTAAAGTCTTTCGGTTGAGTCGTGATTTATGACCTGTGCTATGTGCAAGTTCGTGAAACAATACTTTATAATAACTATCGCTATCAATAAATGTATCCAAATTAGGCATATTAACAAAATCAAGTTTTGAGTTATAATACGCACCCTCACTGGAATGCTGAATGTTAAAGGGGGATTGTTTTTTGCAGTATGTATCAACAACATCATCTGCTCTTTGAATCGGGTCATTTTCCACCACCACGAGATCCATTTTTTTCGGTTCAATACCTTCTGTTTGTGCAACATTAAAAACCTTGTAAAATCTTACAGAAAAGGTCTTTCTATATCTGTCGCTTCCATCGGCTAATTTTTCTCTCGGATTAATGCTATTTACAAGTTTGGGAGCAACGAATTTTTTAAGTTTATTATCCCAATAACCAATGCTCCAAAGGTAGACTTCTGTAGACTTTGAACCCTTAATTACATTACCACCTTTTGAAGAGATTTGCTTGAATGTCATCCATTGGTTATACTCATACCCATTTGCTCTCATCACGCAGTTTAGCATAAATATATTGAACCCGTTGTAATATCTGTTGGTCGCAAGGTTGAAGGGCTGATTTTCACTACCACTTTTCCACGGCTTAAACCATTGTAAACCCTCTGCTTTTAAACCTTCGATAACCAACTCGTTAATCTTTAAAAATAAATCATTTTTCATCTTAGTATGTATTAATTATTATTTAAGTAAAGTGCAAATTTAGTTTATTTAAATGAGAGGACAATGACTTTTTTTACTTTTCTTTTTATTATAACTTCACTTGCTGATTATAAGGCAGTTGCATCCGTAAATTCTGTGCATAATATTTGCGTGGCTGAGGGGGAGAGGGGGATTACCTCAAGGACATCCCTCCTTCCCTTGTTTGTAGGGGGTTATAGGGGGTTATGGGGGGGCTATGGGTTAGGGGGTTATGGGTTAGGACTCTGCTTCCATATGGAACTCTCACTCTTATTTGTATTAAGTATTTATTATTCAGTAGTTTAAGCAGGTCATTTTTTTTGTTTCTAAAATCCAATATAATCTCCAAAAAGCGAAAATAAACGCTCTCATTCTCTGTCTGAAATGGCTGTGGGAAAAACCTAAAAAAATTAGGAATAAGGAAAATGGTTTCCAAAAAGTCGGCTGAAAAAAATCGGGTTTCGGTTGGGGGGGTGTGTGCGTGTGGCGGTGGAGAACCCTCCACCCCAATATATCTGATAAAATTTATTATCTTTGCCCCATAATTCTTCCCTTTTGTTTGATGTGAGGAGAGGTCTACTTATTATTTAGGTAGCCTCTTCTTTTTTTTTACTAATTCTTTAAACTATATTATTACTTTTCTGACAAAAGTTGACATAAAAATGTCAATAATTACCAAGTTAAATAATTAAGAATCAGATAGCTGTCGTTTCTGTCGTTTTTTTTCCAGAATTTTGTGAGAGAAAATTAAAGGTATATATAAATAGTAGTAGTAGTATAGGGAGCTAATAAAACGACATTATAAAGATTATATGAAAACAGGTTTTGTTTTATTAAATTGTTTATCTTTGCACTTATATAAATCTAATCAATATGGAATCATACACACCAAAAGACCTTGTGTTTGGGGAACACGGTCAATCAAAACTTATTAGTGGCATAGACCAAATTGCTAACGCTGTAAAGAGTACATTAGGCCCAATGGGCAACACGGTACTCATAGAGTCACCACACCACACACACGGCATTACTGTGACTAAGGATGGTGTAACTGTGGCAAAGAGCGTTGACCTGTCAGAGCCTGTAGAGAACTTAGCGGTCAGGATGATGAAAGAGGCTGCGGACAGAACAGCGACTATGGCGGGTGACGGTACGACCACAGCCATTGTACTGACTGAGGCATTAGTAAAGAGTGGTATAAAAGAGATAACCGAAGGGTTCAACAGGACTGAGGTTCTTAGGTACTTGGTTGAGCAGACTAAGGAGGTTGTTCTAATGCTCAAGGATATGTCTAAGAAGGTTAACAAGCGGAAGCTCTTGGATGTGGCAACCATCTCTGCTAACAATGACAGGGCAATAGGAAAGATAATAGCTGACTGCTACAACTCAGTTGGAAGGAATGGGATAGTTACGGTGGAAAAGTCACCAACACCTGATACTTATGCTGAGAGCACCAATGGCATAAAGGTGGACAAGGGATATACATCACCGCTATTTATTAACTCTCAGAAGAAGGATGAGAGTATACTTGAGGATGTACATATACTTGTGTGCGATGCGGAGATATCAAATATTTTACAGATAGAGAATGTGCTCAAGCCAATAATACAGGACGGGAAAAAGCTTCTTATCATTGCGCCCTGCGGTGTGAATGTTATAAACACCTTAGCTGCTAATGTCGTGAAGAACAATCTCAGCATCTGCAACATTCAACCGCCCAACTTTGGGTATCGTCAGCACGAGCTGATGCAGGACATAGCCTTAGCGGTTGGTGCAACCTATTTCTCAGAGAAGACCGGAGATGATTTGTCGCTGATTCAGTTTAGTGATTTAGGACACGCAACCAAGACCATAGTATCTCGTGATTCTACTGTCATCATCAAGGATGATGTGAAGGACGATGAGATAGATAAGAGGGTTAGTGAGCTGTGGGTTCAGCATAAGGCCACACAAAAGAAGGCAGATAAAGACTTTATTCTATCACGCATAGCATCACTAAAGGGTGGTATCGGTGTGATATATGTCGGGGGGAACACAGACTTGGAGCAGAAGGAACTATATGATAGGGTAGATGATGCGGTAAACGCAGTTCGGTCTGCGTTATTAGAGGGAATTTTGGCGGGAGGTGGACTTGCCCTTTGGCACATAGCTACTAACATATGCGAGTGTAGTGACATAGAAGAAGAGAACATAGCAACAAGGATACTTATGAAGGCTCTTGCATCGCCATTGACTCAGATATTAGAGAACGGTGGCAAGACTGTAGAGGATGTGTATGGTATGTATGAGGCTCAGGATGAGTATAATGGGTATGACCTAAAGAATAATGAGTACGGCAACCTAATTGAATTGGGTGTAATAGACCCAATGAAGGTAACCAAGTCTGCGTTGCAGAATGCGGTATCTGTTGCTGTAACGATTCTATCTACAAATGCAATAATAACAATGGCACGGGTATGATAAAATGTAGTATGTGCGGAAAAGAACTCTTATGGGGAGGTGACCACTCCTATGAGGATTACCTCTTGGAGGATGAGGGCATAGTAACCAACTATAGCTGCACCGATGAGGACTGTAGTGTAGAAACAATTTTAATCTATTCAAAGATATGAAACCAATTGGAAAAAATATATTAGTCAGCTCCATAGACGAGGAGGTTAAAACTGACTCAGGACTTTTGTTATCATCAGAGGACACTAATGATTTAAGATATAAGAAGGCTTTGGTAGAAAAGCGGGGTACAGATGTGGATGTTGTATCAGAAGGAGATTATATATACTACGATAAACGGGCAGGGTATAGGATGGTAATTAACTCAAAACAATACACAGTTATTTCAGAGGCTGATGTCGTTGTTGTTTTATAGACTTGTTCATACTCTTAATAAAATTTCTATAAACCTTATCGGTATATTTTACATTCTTAGCGAACATAGGATTTCCTGATTCGCTTGTAGGAATTTCTTCCCCACTTAACTTTTTGTATAGAGAGTTTAGCATCTTATTAGCCTTAAAGGATAGTTGGTATAGAGTCCTGTGTTTTTTACCGCTTTTACGAAACACCACAATCCAACCATCTCGTTTTAAAAAATCAAACCTCTGCACATCCCAACTAAGGAGTTCATCAAACTCATTAAATCTCTCCTTAGAAAAATAACTTTCGGATTTTAAAAACAACAAGACCTCTAAGTCTGATTGACTCAGGTCATACTTTGCTTTAAAGAAGTATCTTATCACCCTCCAATACTTTAGGTAATCATTATTCATATAATTTTATTTTAGTAACTTTGCAAAATACAAAGGTAATAAAAATGACTAAGGATAAAGAAAAAACAAAAAAAGAGAAAGAAGCATTAGCGTTCAGAAATGCAACGATTGATGCCATCACCCGATTACAGAAAGGACAGACCATTTTGCTCCAAAATAAAAGGAGTAAGAAGAACCGAAAACAATCTTCAACTATAACAGGATTAGGAAGGTTACAGGGGCTGCAAGGTTTGGGGAGTAGAAAAAAGAATTATGAAAAATATTAGTATATTTGTAAAAAAAAGAACTATGAAAAAGCAGGGTTACAATTCAAGACTTGATGAGTCTTTAGGAGCACGAAACGGAAAAACCCTAAGCTTAAAAAAGTTAAAGGTAAACCAAAAAAGAAATAATGGGAAAAGCATTCATATGGCTTGGGACTAAAATATCTCAAGGATGGAAAAAGTGTATTAGTTTTTGGAACTATATACTGCATTGTTTAATGATTGGGAATAAATGCAACAAATGAAATCAAAAGGATTAGGAGATACAGTTGCTAAGGCAGCATCTATGATAGGTGCAGACAAGGCTGCTGAGTTATATAAAAAGAAAACAGGTAAGGACTGTGGCTGTAAAAAAAGGCAGGAAGCTTTAAACAAGGCAGTTCCTTACAAATAAATAAAAACAATGGCATATCAAAAATTACAAGCAACAAGTGCTTGGCAGGTAGTACCAAGTGATTACACAAACATACCTCAGATATTTTTAAATGGGGGTACTGGAACTGTGTCAAGCTCTACGGCTACATCCTTAACTGTAACGGGTGCTAACTTTTTTGAGTTAGGAGTTAAGACAGGGATGATAGTGGTTAATGTTACCACAGGGGTTCAGGCTACTGTAGCAGGTGTTAACCAATCTACTAACACAGACACCCTTCCTTTATCTGGCGGCACATTTGCAGCAGGGAATACTTATCAGATATATGGAGGTGATAATAATGGTTGTGTTCTGTACATCGGAACAGGAGGAGATGTAAGGGTTACCACAGCAGGTGGTCACGATGTTACCTTTACAAATCTTGCAAGTGGTAGTTTTTTACCCGTTCAAGTTGTAAAGGTTTGGAGCACATCAACACTTGGGTCAGACATAATAGCACTCTGGTAGATGAATAATAATATTATAGGAATATTAATAAGTATTAACTCAGCAGGAATAAGTGCTGTAGACCCCTCTATAATACCTGCTTATGTGAAAAGGGTTATAGATGACGGAGGCATTGTTGAGGGAATTGAGTGTGTTAAATCTTTTTTAAAATATTTGCAATAAAATGAGAACATATATAATTATACCATTTGAAGATGTAACCGAGGAGATAATGGAATTGGTTGTTGAGAGTAATATAAATAGTCTAAGACATTCCGTTAAAGGAGATGATAAGGTTGTTTTAAAATACGAGGGAGAAACACCTGCGTTATTGGCAAGTTACACTGCATATACCCACGAAGAGATTCTTGCCGAAATGGCAACGGCTGATTGGACATCTAATGAAGGGGTATAATTATGAGCATATACGATGAAGCGATTTTAATCCAAAAGCCGAGTGGTTATAAGGCTGAAAAACTTTACAATGTAATACCATCTCCACAAGTATCCGAGCAATCAAGCGTTGAATTTGATGGTGTTGATGATTATTTGGCAGTTGATGATATAACCTTTAGTGCTGGTCAGACTATTTCAATGTGGATTAATCCAACCGAACTTGATAACTATCGTTCACTTTTCGGAAAGGATGCTACCAGTTCTTATGTAAGATTGATAAGTGGTAGTGAGGATAAAGGTTTTGAGGGAGAAACCGATACTAATGGAGATTTTTTTACATTACAATCATCAAATGTTGTTTTTGTTGAAGGAGAATGGACTCATTTAGTTTTGGTTTGGAATGATGACCAAACTTGGACAATGTATTGTGATGGCATAGAAGAAGCGACATCATCTGCCACAACGGATAACACAATGACAATAAGTTATTTTGGTGTAGGTTATTCTTCAAGTCCATTTTATGGCAAAATGTCCGATGTTGCCATATTCAGCAGAGAGTTAAACCAATCCGATGTAAAAGAGATTTACAATTATGGCAGTCCAAATGATTTGTTGTTACCAGCATCTTATGGTACTGACATCTCACAATCATCAACAAAGAGTGTAGAATTTGATGGTGTGGATGATTATTTGGATTGTGGTGATGATTCTACTTTAGATATTACAACTGCAATAACCTGTTCAGTATGGGTGAATTGTGAATCTGTGCCATCTGTTAGTGGTTTTGTTATTTGCAAGGATGATGATAATGTAAATCAGTCTTTTCAGTTAAATGTTCAATCTTCGGTAATAAATTGGCGAATTTATGATGGTGGTACTGCATATACATCAGCTTATAGTATAAATATTGTTGATAGTAATTGGCATCATTTAGTCGGTACTTATGATGGGTTAAATGTTAAGTTGTATGTTGATGGTGTTTTACAGGCTACTCAATCTCATTCAGGAGATATAGATGCTGCTTCAGGTGAGAATGTTTTTATTGGAAAAAGGGGAGATGGTTCAAGATTTTTCAACGGCTCAATAGACAATGTAGGAATTTACGACAAAGCATTAACCCAAGCAGAAGTAACACGACAATACAACGGAGGTCAGCCTATTGATTTAAGCACAGATGCTACATCAGATAGTTTAGTGGCTTACTACCAAATGGGAGATGGTACATTGGATGAATACCCATTAATAGCAGACCAAACTGATGCTACTCTGGGGAGTGAGGAGATGGTAAATGGGGATTTAACTGATAATCCTTTTGCAACACCAAGTTATACTAATGGGTGGAGTGATAGTAGTATAGGCACATCTGTTGCAGTATGGAATAGTGGTAATAATACTATTGAACTTGTTGGAGATGGTAGTGGAAGTAATAGAGGAAACGCTACTACTCGTATATCTTGCATTGCTAATAAGACATATAAATTAGACTATAATGAGTTAACTACACCAGCTAATGCTGCTATAAGAGTTAACTCAACAGGTGCTTGGTCAGACTCAAGTACTGCATATTTTGATGCGAATCATTATACTGCACCATTTTATTTTACATCCAATGTTACAGGATATGTGTACATTGTTTTTAGCGTTTATGATGCAGTACAATGGGAGATTGGCAGCGTATCTGTTAAACAAGTACAAGGAAACCCAGCAATAATGACAAATATGTCATCAAGCGACATAACAACAGATGTTGCTTTGAGTGTTGTGAATGACTTGGAATCTTACTACCAAATGGGAGATGGAATATTAGATGAATATCCATTGATTGCAGACCAAACTGATACTACTCTGGGGAGTGAGGTAGTTGTTAATGGAGATTTTGAAGATGGAAGTACTGATTGGATTTTAGGTACAGGCTGGACAATTAGTGATGGTAAAGCTATTTCTACGGGTTCAGAAATATTATCTCAAATTTTTAATCATAACAATAAAATATATCAATATTCTTTTGAAGTAAGTAATTATGTAAGTGGTAATTTAAGATTTAGAATAGGTAATGGTGCTACGGAAAGAGTAGTATCTGCAAATGGTGTTTACACAGGTACAATGCAAGGTGCTGGTGGGCAACATAAAATAATTTTTGGAGACACAGGAATACCTATAAGTTGTTCAGTAGACAATGTATCAGTCAAAGAAATACAAGGCAATCCAGCAGTAATGACCAATATGTCAAGTGCTGATATTGTTGCTTGGACTCCTAATATTGAAACCGATTTTGATGTTGCAAGAAGTAGTTGGACAACAAGAAGAAATGCAAGTGGTTACATTGAGCAAGTTGCTCCAAATGTTCCTCGTTTGAATTATGATAGTGGTGTGGTGTGCCCTTACCTATTGACAGAGGCTGCAGGAACTAACCTATTGACATATCCTGTGAGCTTTGGGAATCCATATTGGACTAAGGTCGGAAGTAGCATTCATTCATCAACCGATTATGATGGAAGTGCAGTATCAACTGAAGCGATGACCTCAAATGATGGTATTTATAATATAATAGTTAGGTCTACTTGGACACAAGTAAATGATGCTACCACAGGAAATGAACTTTGCACAAAGATGGTTGTGGATAGTAGTGCTGCACAAACTCATTATGGGCGAGATGGATATTCAAGTGGTTTTGTAAGTAATGGTGTAGGTTATTCAATAACGGCTGATGTATACATACCAAGCAGTAATTCATTGGTTGATGGTATTGGCTTTGGATGGCACGATTATAATAGTGATACAATGCCCTTAATAAGCACAACTGCGGATGGAGATACGCAAATATCGGCAGATACTTGGACTACTATAACTACCAAAACGATAATGGCTAATTTGTCAACGACTTTTGATTTTACACTTGCATTGGTTGATGGTACTGATAATTTTTTTGATGGCAATAGTTCTGATTATGCTTGTGTAAAAAATGTTGTGATTACACCTTTAAAACCATTTGAAGCACCTAAAGTGTTGCCCGTTGCTAACTCAGAAGAGTTGGTTACTAATGGGAATTTTGAAGATGGAAGTACAGATTGGACTTTACAGGCAGGATGGAGTATAGTAGGTGAAAAAGCAAGGTACGATTCTACAGTAAGTGGTTTCACTATTAGGCAATTAATGCCAAGTATTGCAGTTGGAAAAACAATAAAGCTTCAGTTTGATATATCTGATATTGAGGTTGGTAAAGATGCCTTTTTAAAAATAGAGATTAGCGGTACTCCTGAGATATTACTAAACTACACACTTCTTAATCAGGGTACACATACTTATTACCATACTATAACAAGTGGGTTAGATAGAGTTACATTTGTTGCAATTAACTCAAGTACAGGAGGAGCTTTCTCAATAGACAACATATCAGTAAAAGAAGTAACATCTTATTCGGGTGGAGGCTTTGAAAGAGAGGCTTACAAATTTGTTGAGGATACGAGTAATGGGCAGCATTACATTAAATCCTCAGGTTTTAGTGGAAGCGTTGGTGAGTATTATTCGTTTTCAGTTTACGCAAAAGCAGGAGAAAGAGATTATATGTATTTAGGGTC
>Ga0208299_1000189_pt1 | contig 58848 bp, 87 predicted proteins | sample 15_taG_FD_184089 | JGI IMG/M metagenome (GOLD analysis project Ga0208299, IMG submission 184089) | Marine viral communities from the Subarctic Pacific Ocean - 15_ETSP_OMZ_AT15312 metaG (SPAdes) (version 2) | ecosystem: Environmental > Aquatic > Marine > Oceanic | place: Pacific Ocean | collected... | reverse complement strand
CGCCCTGCTGTGTGCGGCCGCGTTCGTCATCAGCCTGATCAACGGAATCCGGCTGCACCTGCAGAAGAGCAAGTACGAGCGCCTGGCTGGTGAGAGCGAGGTCATCGAGTGCCTGAGCGCCGAGGACGTCACCCTGCAGGAGCACTTGGACCACAAGGTGCAGGTGTTCAGCCACGCCAAGAGCGGTCGGTGGTACGCGCGCCAGAAGATCAAGGTCGTGGCGAACACGGTCTCGACCAGCATCGTGGACAACTGCGTCTACAGTGCCGAGGAGTACGTGGCCGAGGAGCTGGAGCTGAACCCGTCGATCGACCACGTGCGGGTTCTGATCTGGGCCGTCAAGTCCGACCTGCGTGACGCCGGTATCGCGGCCGTTGCGTACGTGATGGGTCTGGTGCTGCCGGGTCTGTCGAAGGTGGACAAGGTCGTGAGCACGAAGCGGGACAACCTGGTGCTGGGCATCTGCCTGATGCTGGCTGCGGTCCTGCCGGCTGCCAAGAAGGTGGACGACCTCGTGAACATGCCGACGCAGATCGAGGAGCTGAAGAACGAGGTTGTGGAGCTGCGACTCCAGGTCAAGGCGGGGCGGGTGAAGAACACGCGTCAGCACACAGCTGATGTGCAGTACCTGCTCAACACGTCCGGTGAGGACGTTGTCGAGCCTCACCACCTGAGCTAGAAAGATTGAGTGTGGAGCGTACCCTTCGGGGTGCGCTCCCTCTCTTTTATGCCGTTGAAGGGTGGCTTCGGCCACCCTTCTTTTTATGGGCAATCAAGCTCAATAGGAGAAAGACATGGACAAGCACCTCATCAAGTTCCTCGTGGAGGCTTCGGCCTTCATCTTCGGAGCATTGGGCCTGGCCCTGCTCCTCGACCTCACTCTCGGAGACGGTAGCATCTGCTACCTGACCGTACATATCCTCTTCTCGTCTATGTGACGAGGGCAATGCTCCTGTACTGGGAGCACGAGGAGTAGGAAAGTTGGGGGCCTTCGGGCCCCCTTCTTTTTATGGTGCACTTAAGCACTATGCTCAACTTAGGAGAAGAGCAACATGTACAAGCCCATGAACAAGCGCATGGCGCGGATGGTCAAGCACGCCATCAAGAACGCAGACCGGATCCTGGTTTCCAGGGCCCGCGACGCCATCTACCTCAATGGGACGAGGCGCTTCCCTGCCTCGGGAGCCACCCTGTCCATCAACAAGGGGGCTCGTGCAAACGGGCCCCTGTCGATCACCGTGGGGGGGCAGTGGTTCCCCTTCGAGAAGAACGATCCGCTGTTCGAGTTCTTCCTGCAGGGGTGCGCCATGCGCCTGTTGGAACTGAGCTGAGAAGGAAAGAGGGGGCCTTCGGGGCCCCCTTCTTTTTACGCCAACCAAGGCATGTACTGGAGGTACATATGTGTGAAGGTAAGAAGCAGGCCCTGAAGATGGTCATCGGCAGCGTGGTAGTGCTGGGAGCCAGCTGGCTGCTCGGCATCTCGTACGCGGTGGAGATGTGGCCGTGGGACCTGTTGGTCCTGGTGTGGAGCAGCTAGTGTTCAAGGCCAGGTACGCAGGTAAGTGCGTGTGTGGTTGCGGGGGCAGTTTCGCTCCCGGGACCACCATCATGGGAACTCGTGGCAACTACAAGATCGTGTCGCACGTGCGTCGTGAGGACAGGGTCAGGAAGCCCGTGCCCAAGAAGAAGCAGAAGCCGGAACAGCTCAAGCTGTTCTAGCTACTAAAGAACTGGGCCCTTCGGGGTCCTTTTCTTTTTATGAGCAATCAAGCTCATGACACGGAGAGAACCATGATCACCATGATCAAGATCGACGAGACCAACATCAACCACGCCACGGACGACGAGCAGGCTGTGCTCATCGGCTACATCGGCAAGAAGGTGTCGGCTGACGACCTGAAGGACCTCGTCAGCCCCACCACGCTGCAGAAGCTCAACCCCACCAACAAGGAGGTCAGTGTGACCAACATCGAGAACGACACGAAGACCACGCTCGACGAGCGCTTCATCCACATCCACGGGTACGGACTGGTTCCCGAGAGCAAGGGTGACACCAAGCTCATGGGCAAGAGCGTGACGGCTGACCAGCTCAGCAAGAAGCTGCTCATCCAGCTGGTCGCGCTGCTGGCTGCGGACCGGGATGAAGCCGAGGAGCCCAAGGGTGAGCCCCTGACCCACGATGAGCAGATCATCCTGTTCTGGCAGGACATCGGCTGGGACAAGAGCGAGCTCAACATCAAGCAGATGCGCTGGGCCCGCAAGGTCGCCAAGCACGTGCGGCTGGTCGACAACAGCCGGAAGCTGCAGGACGGTACGATCCAGCGGGTCTGGGCCATCAACTGGTCCGTGAGCTACTACAAGGGCAAGGCCGGCGTCTTGCGCAACGTCATGAAGTCCTGGGCCATGGCGGCGCAGAAGAAGGGCCTGACCACCAAGATGGCTCCCACGGCGCTGCTGGTGTACTTCAACTAGCAAGTAGAGAGGATTGGTGCGCGTCTAGCAAACGCGCACCTTTTCTTTTATGGCAATCAAGCCATATGCCTGGAGGCATACATGAGTCAGAATCTGTGGAATGCAACGAAGTTCTTCATGGTGGCGCTCGTCCTGGGGCTGCTGTTCATCCGGATCGACGGTGTCGGCGGCTACTACTGGGAGTTCACCGTGTACATCGGTCAGCTCATCGGGGCCATCTCGTGAAGCCCGTCTACTACCAGGTCCTGGGAATGGACGGCAAGTGCCTGATGACCGAGCAGGAGATCCGGGGTAAGCGGGTGCCGTGTCCCGTCACCATCCGTCATCGCCCGGTGCCTGCTGGCACTGTCATCGAGGTGCTGTTCATGGAGAACGTCAACAAGGTCGTGGTCCTGAACACCACGCAGGTCATGGTCATGGAGGAAGCATGCTGAAGGAGATTGGCGCAAGCCTGATCTCAGCGCTGTTGGCAATGGCGCTGTTGATCAGCCTTGTCTACTGGGTCTTGTATGGCCCGGCACTGCAGGTACTGGCGTGGGCCTGGGTCGTGGACTTGTTCCATCCCAGCTTCATGCCCATCGTCATGAGCGTGTGGTACTGGTTGCTGCCTGTGTGCAGTACCGCTATCTGGCTCGTGGTGACCCTGCGGTGTGTCATCGAGGGTGTCGACGTGTACAAGAAGTGGGGGGTGTGTAACCTCCTGCTGTGGTCGCCTCTGTGGTTCGTACCCACGGTGGCGTTGGTGTTGGCAATCCTGGCCTTCTTGGCTTGGGTCAACATCTGGCGTTGGCACGCAGAGTAGATGTAAGAGCGGGTGTCCTTCGGGGCACCCGCTCACTCTTCTTTTCATTGCCTTTTATTTAAGTTCACAGATGAGATGAAGCTCAGCCACATGACCATGGGTCTGCTTTATACTCCGCTGGGACTCGTGAAGATGTACTCGTGAACTCCGCGGGTATGACTCGTGAACTCAAGAGCGAGCGCTACAAGCGCTCGCGTTTCAATGCCTGGAGGCAACAACATGAACGATGCTCGTATCATCAACCTGATTCGGCGCAGCTGCAAGGACATCTTGTGGTGCGTCACCATCGCAACTACCAACGCGGAAGACCTGCAGCACGAGCTGTTCGGCGTCTTCGAGAACGAAGAAGAAGTCACCAAGGAGCATGTCCTCGCCTGCCGGATGGGCGACGAGGTCTGGAGTGTCGCGGAAGAGACGGTCGAGGCTCGCTTGGCTGCTCGTGAAGACGCCAAGTGGGAGCGGTCCGAGCGCAAGCTCACCAACCGTGGCTGCTACCTGCCGGTCATCAACATGCAGGCTACTGTCCGGGAGACTGGTACGGGAGCCGGTACGGTGCGGTGGAGTTTCAAGGACGACCTGGACTCCAGCGGTCTCATGGTTCGTGCACTCGAATACCACGGCTACAGCCTTACCGAGCCTGTTGTCATGAATGTGGAGAACAAGCTTCCGTTCATGAAGGATGAGCGCGGGCGAGACCAGGGTCAGTACCCCATCCCTCAGTCCGAGATCGACAACTTCTGGGCCGCAGGCTACCTCTACAGTGGTGGCAAGACTATCTGGAACGTTGGTGACTCCAACGTCGGCAAGCAGGTTCGAGCTTGGTTCGAACTCATGCTCCCGACTGACATTGACTTCGGGTCCTACAATCGGCGCTTCCGCGCGCCGCTTGTTCCTGGTGGCTTCATCCCCAACATCAGTGTTCGTACTCACTCCCTCCATGCTGCTGGCACCTACCAGGGTGCTGATGGCAGTGGTGTCTACGATCCTGCCCATCCGCTGATGGCTCCGCTTGTCAGCCAGTACGGTGCTGTTGGAAAGCAGTTCACTGCTTTCTGTCCTACCACTGGTAAGATGTGGAAGGGAATGTTGTACCCGCGCGAAGGAATCAACGACGGCCTCCCTGCTGAGGAGCAGGTCGCCATCCACTTCGACCACCTGCAGGTCAAGGGACGCTTCAAGGCGCAGCACAAGGAGTACAGCTCCTTCGGCGCTACCTTGGGTATCCCCTGGGCCATCATGGACCACGGTGTTCACATCGGTATCATGAAGGCCAAGACCAGCATGGGTAAGGTCCAGGGCTGTTTCGAACTGGGAGAGCAGATCGGACCCGCGGGACCCTACACCAACGTGGACGACTACCTGTCGGACATGCGGACGTGCTCGGAACTCTTCGGCCAGCTGGTTGATGAGTCCATGGAGCGCATCGCCGAGCTGGGACCCGAGGGACTGCTGGGTCGCGCTACTCGCGACGACCCCAAGCTCCGTCGTCTGGCTGAGTTCTTGGTGGCTGCTAACTCGCAGTTGCCTGCCGACGCGCGCATCAACCCGCTGGACATCCCCATGATCAAGGCCAAGCTCGATGAGAGCCTGTCCAAGACCCTCTGGGGACCCACGAACGGAGGTGGTATCCGTGGCAAGTACCCTGTCGTGTGCTGTGACAACACTGTCGATCCCGGTAGTGTGGTCATCCGCGGCCACTCGGTAGGTCGTAGCTTGGCTGTCTGGCGATTCCCTACCATCTTGGCTCAGAGTCTGCTGACTCTCAAGGTGGCTAAGCCGCTTGCGCACCAGACCGTGCAGGGGGAGATCATTCCCAACGTGATCTTCATGAACCCGCAGGACATCGTGGTGAAGCAGCAGGGAGACGACGACGGTGATGAGGTTGGCGTGTCGGACGACCAGCGACTGGTGAAGCTCTTCCACATGAAGCAGAACAGCCGGGTGTACCACATCGAGCCGGAGTCGGAGAAGCGCATGCGTTTCAACGACGCTGGTGAGAAGGAACTCATCCCCGCGTTCAGCAAGGAAGGTCGCGAGTACATCAGCAAGGACCCTACCGGTCCTGTTGGTGCCGTTACCATCATGAAGGCTGGGCTCGACGCTGTTGGTGCCTCGGACATGGCAACTGCGTTTGCTGTCGGTTGCCAGGAAGCAATCGACTCCCAGAAGAACTACGTGCGCCCCACTGACCCGTACAAGGCTGCAAAGCTGGAGAACTGGTACTGTGATAAGAACGGCGAATACCACATCCACTACAAGATCGACGGCGAGTACGTTACCGACAACTTCCTGTGTGAAGAAGCTGGTGACTTCCCGCTGGACGTCTACGAAGAAGCGTACGAGAAGACGCTGATTCAGCATGGGTGTATGCGGGTGTTCACCAACGACGATGGGTCCACCACGGTTAAGCCCGGGTGGCCCCTGGGGTGGCGCACTCAGTACCGTCTGGGACCTGAGACCGAGGACGGAGAGCGCACGCGCACTCGACTCCGCAAGGCCGTTGCCTTCACCAACTGGGAGGAAGCGAAGCAGAAGCAGGATGGTGATAGCACCAACTGGGTTCACTTCGCACACGACCGGGCTCGGGCCAAGTGGCTGGAGCTGGAAGGCATGTGGACTTCGGACAACACGTTGCCTGCCAAGGATCTGCTTCCGCGTATCCTCGCTGGTGCCGGCATGCCCATGAGCCCACAGCACATGAGCTGGGAAGAGTACAGCACTGGCCTTCGGGAAGTGTCTGGACTCAACTGGTACGGTAAGGAGTTCAAGAAGATCAATGCGCGTCGCAAGAACGAAGGTTCGAACGAAGACACCCATCAGGGACGTCTCGCGCAAATCGATATCCTCCGCGACTCCTTGGACATCCGCTTGGCTGCGTTGAGTGCTCAGGACCTCCTGAACATCTGGTGGATGGAACTGGGTAGCACCTACTGGTACTTCGACAACGTGCGAAAGACCCGGGTGTACATCGACTGCCGAACCAAGGCTCCGAAGGGAACCAAGGTGTTCCAGGCCAACACGCCGAACTACGCGTTCACAGCCGTTGCCAACAGCAACTCCGCTATCATGGAGCTGCTGGGTTTCGAGCTGAAGCCCAAGTGCTCGTACTTGGTCGACCGCGTTGAGGACCTGGCTGACCGTGTGGTCAACTGGTGCTTCAAGAACGACGACGTCTACGCACGACTCACCAAGCTCGTGCGTGCTGACAAGGCACACGCTGCGCACAAGACGGACGGAAACGGAGAACCTGTGTTCCTCGGTGACTGTCCCGACTGTATGAGTACGCTGCGGACTACGCTCATCCGGCGTGTTCGTAGTACCAAGCAGGCCAAGGAGATCAAGGGTGCAATGGCCCTGAACTCCGCGATGAACCGGGCTAAGCAGGACCTCCTGCTGGACTGGGACAGCGAGGCTCAGGTGGAAGCTCGTGCAGTGCACCGTGTGGAACGTCCCAGGGACCCGGCAGACACGCAGGAAAATGCGATGTAAGTAGTTCGAGCAGGGTCCTTCGGGGCCCTGCTCTGCTACGGACGAACCTACGTTAATTCCAAAAATCCCCGGGTTTTAATTTAGGAACGAACCGATTGGGTTCATAGTGGGAAGAAACTGCGGAGTACGAACAATTGCCTGGACGTTCTGGAATAAAGCTGGGAGGAAGCAGACGAGACGACAAGTAGGGTGCTCCACCACTACCTACAAAGCACCTACAAGCCCCCAGCCCATCTGCTTCTGCACACAAGCAAGTGCACAAAACCTTTTATTTACACGCCCTTACGCACCCTTGTCGAACTGACCGTGCCCCAGTACGTAAGGTACTACCCTGCACCCGGTGGCCAACCACCCCGCATAACCACTACTCAACGCCCACTGGAGGGGCGTTGTCTCCAACCGTACACCTACGTACAAAATCTTTTCTACCCTACGGGAGAACAAGGTATCTTGTAGAGAACAAATAAGGGGCCCGCGTAAAAACGGACATAAGTGGAGGCACAGCCTCCACTTGTTCTAAGACTCGCATAGCATCTGGCTCTGCAACAAAGTATCCTTACTATGTCGAGTCAACTTCACGAAAGGTCAATTCAGACCGTACTACTCGAAGGAGAGAATCGTGGCAGAGAAGAAGGCCAAGGCCAACAAGTACGCGGGTGAAGCCGGAAGGGCCATCACCCTCCGCAACCACCGACGTGCCCTCCAGCGCGAGATCAACAAGGGCAACAACCGTATCGCCAAGTGGAAGCGCCGCAGCGAACGAGGAAACCTCGCTCCCGAACACCTCGCCATCAAGGTCGCCAAGCAGGAGGCCCACATCGAGCGCCTCCAGGCTCAGCTCAACCCCAGCGACTGAGCAACCAGAATGAAGTTTAGAGTACACTTCAACCACAACGATGGCACCAGCGACAGTGTCATCATCGAAGGCGACACTATCGAAGAATGCCGCCAAAACATCTGCAACTTCCTTGAGGACCGTGGACTCACCTGGGACAACTACCAGTGGGGACAGCGCCTCTAAGAAGCGACAGCAACAACAGGACTCGGCACAGCCGAGTCTTGTTCTTCGAGGAGAGGTTCCGTTCTCTCTCCTGGTTCGAGTGCTAAGTACAGGACACTCCTCGCCGAACGGATACCGAGACGAGATCGCCAAATGTCTCCCTCGGCACACACCAGTTTGGAACTCAGGTAACCTGCTTTGTCTGGCCCACCCAGACAGGAGAGCAGAAGGGTGCACCCTTGTGGAAACCTAAGTTAGGAGCGGCCCCAGGCCGCTCCTCTTCTTTGAGGGCCCACGCCGACCCTCGCCTCCAGCAACGTGTTCGGGGTTCCGTAAGGGACCCCGACACATTCAACTAAAAGGACTCCATGCGAGCCACCTACCACAAGCTAATCAACTGCATTGTTGTCGAGCTGTCGGAGGAGGAATGCACTAAGTACTTGAAGAACGAACTAAGTAGGGAAGATTCCAACCTCCGGCGCATCTACACTGAACCCCATTACGCAGAACTCACCATTCCATGCTCGGCAGCTTTCTACCAGCTAAGCCAGCGACAGAAGGGTGGAACTCAACCGTGGGGTAAGGAAGATCTACGAGCGGGCGTACGCGCAAGCGTTGCCAACCGTCTCGTACCCTACGCAGGAGACATCAGCGGGGAAGCCTATAAGGGCTACCGGGCTGAATGGTCTACTGTAAATCGCAAACTACAACGCAACGTACGTTTGCTGTTCCCAAGCGCACAACACCCCCGAGCACGTCTGACACGTTCAGAATTGCAGTTCAGGAGAAGTTGGCGCCGGGCACATCGCCTCCAGTGACGCAAGCAAGCCAGGGCACAGCCCTGGCTTGTTCTGCGAGGGGCTCGTGCGCCCCGTAGCACACCCCAACACTGGAGAGGCATAATGCCCAACAACGAAAACGAGCTGAATGGACTCGCATGGTCTATCGCTGCCATCATCGCCGGTGGTGGAATCATCGCCGCCATCAGCTACTTCTTCCCGATGGATATCCTCCTGAGCTTCGTGTTCTGGATGGTCGTCCCCATCGTCTGCTTGGCCTTCGCCTGCGGACTCATCAGCTGGGGAACCGTCACCGCGGTCTTCAACGGAGCGCTCAAGAACAAGATCCGCGAGTACGCCGCCGAGATGCGAGCCGCACCCGCGTCCTGAACCACTGCCCTGGCACAGCCAGGGCATGTTCTTTGAGGGACTCATCCCCACTCAACACGATGCAAGACATCAACGAGGATCTACTATGCCAATGGCACACTTCGACATTCAGGGAACGACTTGTCACGTCGTCCACTACATCAACGGCGCCGAAGAGCGTGAACCGCTCATGACCGTCGTCACCCGCGCCTGCTCCGAGCTGGGTGGCGTGATGGACCAGCTCCGCGCCGAGGGTACGGGCAACATCAGCCTGTCCTTCGACGACTCGTACTTCCCGCGTCGAGGCCAGATCGACGGTCCCGGTCGGTCGGTGCTGAACGCCAAGAAGGCGGCCGTCCAGCTCGCCATCTACCAGGAGATGCTGCGACTCGGCATCGATGAGAAGGCCATCAGCTTCTCCGAGGGCTTCATGGGCAACAAGGGCTGGGTTGGCACCAAGCGCCTGTACTTCAACAAGGTCACGGCTGCCGAGGCTGCCCAGGCCAACACCGAGCAGAGCACCGAGCAGCTGGTGGAGTCCGCGATCGCCGCCGGTGCCGACATCGACAGCATCGACGAGGCGCTCACCAAGTGGGCCGACGAGAGCAAGACCTCGCTCCTGCGTGGCTGGCTCAAGCGTCAGATCACGGTGGCCAGCACCGCGACCGCGACCAAGGAAGCGACCGTGAACATCGCCGACGGCGTTCCCGAAGACGAGGACGAGCCCGTCGACACCGACCAGCTCTGAGCAAGAACCCCCCGGCGCAGCCGGGGGGTTTTCGTTGGAGCGTAGAGGTTCGAATCCCACCAGCATCTACACTCCGTACTCAACAACAACCCACCCATCCTCCAGGAGAGTAAAGTGGCTGAGCAGGCGAACAAGAACAAGTACTACTGCCGTACCAGCGGTGGCAAGCGCATCTACGACACCCGGCTGTTGAAGCCCAGTACCGGTCGTGGTGCCCGACGCCACACCCAGCACACGCGGGGTACGTCCAAGAACGGCGTGGTTGTCATCGACCCCACCCCCGAGCAGATCGAGAACATGGGCCTCAGCCTCAGCACGGTCGAGGAACGCCCTGCGGTCTTCCCCAAGTGGGCATTCCGCGGCAAGACCCGCCGGGTTGGCGACAAGGTCTTCGTCGACGAGTCCATGCTCATCATCGAAACCGTCAACCAGTAGAAGTAAGCCCCCGGCGCAGCCGGGGGCTTCTTCTTTGAGCACGCATAACTGCGCCCCGACAGGGGCTCACAAAATGCCAATTCAGCCCCCGATAGGGGGCCACCTCTTATTTCCACTCGCTCAACAGATGACAGCCCGCGCCGACAAGGCCTCAGGCTGCCTACAAGTACTCAAGGAGGGCGAAGCCCTCCTTACTTCGTTGGCAACACCAACTTCTCTTTTTCTCCCACGAAGTATGACGGGACGCCCCAATCACGTCAAAAGGTAGGAAAATGAACATCTCTCCCTACGCAGTAGAATCCACAGCAAGTACGTGTACGCAAGTAGCTTACCAACGTGCTGACGCACTATCTGCACTCGGCTGCCGTCAAGTCCTAGAGTGCTGTATTGGTATCCACCCCCGTGTCATCGGCTGCACCAAGTACGTAGACATCATCTTGAGATCCTGATGAGCGATAGAAAGAAAAAGTATGCCGCGGCACCTCACGTACTCCAGTTCTTCCCCTGGCCAACAGGCCATGACCGAGGAAACTGGTATCGTGAAGTACGCACATACGCAGACATCAAGAGTGCCAAGCACAACGACGCACTCACCATCATCTACCCCAGCGGTACCGAAATCAAAGCCAGGGTATTTAGCGCCCAGCGCAATTTGGATTCGGGAGCAAACCATCTACAAACTGAAGCAGCAGGCGGCAAAAGGCACAACAAGCCTGTAGCCGGTCTGCTTGCACGCAGCACAGCGCTCACTCACAAGCGCCGAAGGAAATAACATGCACGTGCACGACCCACGCTTCCTTGAGGCAATCGCCTCAATGGAAGGCAACAAGTACGATGACAGCCCCATGCTGGAATACGTACGTCGCACCTACGGCATAAGCCACTGCTGCGCAGGACAAACCAATCCGGTCTGCCCCTTGCACGTACAGCAGCTCTGGGAGCTCGATCAAATCCCATACGTCATCTACGGTGACGGGGGATGGAACCGCTACTACGTTGGTGACGACGGAGAAGTCTGGTTCAGCAGTCAGCACGCCACTGTCCCAGACATCATGAAGGCACGCGGACTAGGTTTCTTGATCCAATGAAACGCTGGAAAGACTCTGACGGTACATCGCACTTGCAGCCACCCAGCGCACCCGGAACCCTGGTGCTTACCATCGGTATCTACGCTGTCGGGTACCATAAGTATAATTGGGTTCACCCGGACCACCTTCATACACACATCGAGTACAACAAGAAGTTTCGGCCTGGCCGAGCTCTGGTCGTAGACGGTGTTGTTTGCAACGAAGGGTATCTGGGAGCCGAGGCTGTAACAGCCTGGTTGGAAGCTCATCCAGAAGTAACCGGCATGGACGAACCAACGTACGCAACCCTTCCCTACAGGTAGTCACAATGGCCATCGCCAGCACACTGGAAGAAATTCCTTCAATCATCCACTGGGAAGCCAGCAGAACCCAGGTCACGGCTACCCAGCCTCTACCGAGACTGTACTCGTTTACGAATACTTCACAAACGAAGCATCTTGGGAGCGCGCCATCGTCAAAGCCATGAACGCAACTATCAGACGGCCTTTCAAAGCCATGAAGGTTGTGCCTGCCAAAATCCAATCCCAGGTCGAAATCAGCATCGACTACAGGGAATAGCCAACAGCACCACGAATAAGCAAGAGCGCCCCGCAAGGGCGCTCTTGTTCTTAGAGGGTAGAGGTAGCTTAAGCTTCGAAACCTGTTGGTTCAAATCGGGAAGTATGGCGTCCCAACCTGTAGATGCACAGCCTCGTCAAAAACGCATCACAGCTCCTAGCTCCGGAAGAGCACCTACTTGCATCAGGGAATCACAGTACCGCCTGAGTAAAGGTTAAATGCAATACAGTAGAGCGTGCGGGTTCGAATCCCGCGCTCTACCCTCACTCCTTTTGAAAACCAATGAACAACAACGACCTACTAAACGTCATCCGCTCCTTGCTTGCAACCTACAGGCTAAGAGAAAGCCATGGCGAAGACACTATCGGTGTCTTGATGAAAGCAGGATGCTTCAAGTACGTACAGGTAGCTCAACTTGCTACCAAGCTGGACGAACTGGACTCGCTAGCACCTGAAGTCCCAGCAGATCAAAACTGCTGGACCAAAACAGACTGGAGAGCACTGTGAACGAACATTGTCCTGCTGGCCATCCTGCAGACGGCGCACCATGCGTCTCTTACAGCTGTGGGTACATGACGTCAGTACCAACAATGCCGCTCGTACGCGCCTTGCATCATGCCGGCTTGTGCGCTGATTTCGTTCATGCCCAGCGGCTAGTCTCTTCCAACTTAATCGCCGTCAATCACCAGCTTGTTAAGAATCTACACTACTTCATCAAGCCCGGCGATGTACTCAGTAGATACTTTACATACTACGCAACTCACAAACGCGCTCACATCAAAACCCAAAGTGATAAATCATGCTTCTGCTTCTCGGACTGCTAGGCTGCGGCGACGGCATTCATCCAGCCCCCAGCCAGCAGGCAGTGTATGTCGCCGGTAGCGGCTGCACCATCAACATGGAGCCGTCACAAAATCGCGAAAGCGATTATAAGCGACAGGCTCAGGACTTCAAGTACTGTGCGCTGGCTCACGTCTGTACCTACGGAGAAATCTCCGAAACCTACAATGACGTCGGCGAATGCATGTCAACCCTCATGCTCGTACAGTGACGCCGCAACTCCTTCGACCCTACCTGTTCCACCCCAGCACCTGGTACAGATGGGCTCCTCAAGAGCTAATCGACACCTACGTGTTCGGGTCAACAGATCCAGTAGGTATCGGCTATAGTCCTGAAACTGGCTTCTTCGTAATGAGGAAGGACGAAACCACACTGGAAGAATCCATTGTATTCGTACAGCAAGAAGGAATCCCCGAGCCTCGGGACATCACGGACTCCACTGACCACTACAGGTTTGCCCAAAACACCAAGCTGAAGGCAAGCCCAAAGATCGAGGGAGTTGTCCTGAGCACCCAGGCCATGCAGCAGATGCTGCATGTACCCCTGCAAGCTCTTCAACGAATTCGAGTTGGTGGCCGTACTACAGTCACGGCCCGAGGCTCCATCATCAGTTTTCGACGCGCTGACGTCGACCTCTATCAGTTGCTGTCTCGCCAGGAAACTGGTGTGACGCCGGCGTAACCAGGAGGGAAGCACACCCCCTCCATAACAAAAAGTCGTCTAGAGTCTAGACGACCCATAGTAGGTGAGCATAGGCTCCACCTGATAGAGGGAGTCCCCCGAAAGGGGGGCTCTAAAACCAAAGGAACTACGATGCTAACCGAAGTAAACTACTGGGCTGATGAGGTGGAGTCATGAGCATCGGTTGATTAACAAGGCGGGGGCGTAGCCCCCGCCTCTTCTACGACCATCAACCAGGAATGCACCATGATCACCGACGCCGAACTCGATCTGCTTCGAGCCACCAAGAACGAATCGGAATGGAACGCCGCGTGCGACACCATTCGCAAGAACCATGCAGGCACCTACCCCGCTGACTGGGGCACCAAGGTCCTCGTCAGTGGACTCGCCAGCCAGGTTTCAAGTACCTGGCTGTAGCAGCAGAAGCGTCGCCGAAGGCGCCGCTTTTTCTTTGAGGGAGCATAAGCTGATAACTTCCTTGCGCAAACCGCCTTGAGCGGAATCGTAAATCAGCAGCTAACATGCAAAACTGGGCGGCTTGACGTCCTTAGAACAGCTGTGGGTAACCGCAGTAAAGAGAGCGTTTGCAAACTCTCGCCTTCGGCATAGAAGGTTCATTCAAGCAAGCTACAGCTCCTAGTCCTCACCTCGGTGGGGATAGCTGGTAAGTTGTGTGGTCCCCACTCTGGGGATAAGCGTCCCGGTACCTGCCTGATCTCTGATCAGGGAACAGGCCGTGGCTAAACATTGGTGTAGAACCCAGTGTGCCACACTCTAAGCAACGAACAGTAAGAGCCAAGTAGTAGTCGTCAACTCACCCACGTAGGGCTGAGTACGTAGTCCGAGGTCTGAAACCCAAGGGCACACGACATTGAGGAGGAAGAAGGTCAACCCGGATTCCAAACACAACGGTAAAGCTAGTCATAGCGAATGCCAGAGTAGGTGTAGGACTTTGTACTTCAAAAGAGTACGAACCAACACGTTGAAGCGCCTATTCAGCTACACAACTAAGGCCACCCAAATAGGGTGCAGTTGTCCTTCAATCATGGACGATTGTTCTAACAAGAACTGGAAAGTCTTCAGCGACTGTAGTGTGAAAACAGCCTAAGTTCAGGCTCCCTAAGGAGAACCTGGCGCGCAAAGGTCCCAAAGACCGGAACGCTTGGTGTTCAGAGTACGTGAGTGGGCCGGCCAGCCTATGATGTGCAGAAGAACGCCGATCAGCACACAGTAAGCGGATGCCAAACCGCTTTGCGAAATTGGCGGCTGTGGTGTATACCAGGAGAAATCCTGGTGGATAAGATCTTAGCTTGAGGCTTGGTTGCCTACAAGGTACGGGATCGAAAGAACACTCTAAATGGGTATAGTCTCAACCCCATTACCCCCCAGGGGGCTCTTCGGAGCCCCCTGACATAACCGTAGGCATGGCGAAGCCATGCCTTGTGCACTGAACTTCTTTTCAGGCTCTAACCTGACGTACAAGAGTAGAGTGGGGGCGACGGCCCCAACTAGCTAAAGGTGTAATTGCACTCCGGCCCTTAGTAGCTACAGCGAACCGGGCGGACAGGACTCCAGCGTGAGGAGACTAGCTAGAACACAGTCGGGCACACGCCACTATCCCGCACCTCCCCTCACTAGAGTAAATTCATGCGAGCTCTTCTTACCCTGGTCATGTTCCTCGCTTTCGTGACCTTCTTGGTTCTCATCATGACTACGGTGTTTCTCACCGGGCTTGATGTAACCACCGACGTCGGCGTTCATGCCGACGCACTCAACACCCTGGGCAACGCCATTTGGGTGTCAGCCGGACTCACTGCACTGTCGTACTTCGGACGACTGGTCTTCGACTAGGAAAATCATGCGTTTCATCGCCCTTCTCGCCGCTCTCGCGGCTCTCACCGCCTGCACCAACCACTCTCTCGTGGAAGCTGAAGCTGCGGACTACATGACCAAGCATCATGCTGATGCCGGCCTCGCTACCATCCTGGTCGGCGCCGTGTGGTACAAGGAGACCATGTGACCCTCTCCATCCTGCCTCCCTCGCGACCCGTCTCCGTCCCCTTCAAGGACCTGGAGCCTGGGACCCCCTTCCGCTTGGACGGGTCGCGCGCCTACCTCTACATCAAGACCCTGTACGAACAGGCCGCGCGCCTCGAAGCCGGCGGGCTCGCCAAGGTCGTCATCGACGTCCCGGACCTACAGCTGGTCGTCCCGTGCGAGATCCTGTCCGTCGAGGCTCGGGAGCTGTGACCTACTACTTCATCGGCGACCAAGTCGTCGATACCCTACCTGGCCTGGAGACCTACAGATGAGCCCAGCAGACATCAAGAAGGTTCTCCAACTCGAACCCGTATGGGATAGTCGTTGGAGCACCAACAGGAAACTGTATGCTGGTCTCGAAGATCTAGAAATCATCAAGCTAGCGTACAGAGACGCTCACAGCTGGCAAGAACCCGCGTTCTTGATCAAGCAAGAACGCGCTTGGTGTACATACCGAGAATGTTTCTCCGCAGTCGTCAAGTACAACAAGGCACTACTAGTCGACGCAATCGTATATAACGGCGACAGCCTAGACGGCTGTCGCACAGACTTACGCTTCAGCGCTACCATCAAGGTACCTGATACCTGGCTAGAGTATTTTGCTGTACCGGTGGCCAACCACCTGGACGACATGGCAAAATACGCTTATGCTGAGTACTTGGACGAACAAGCACGCACTTGGCAAGAAGCCTGGAAGGCCAAGCTTCTACAGTAACACTCGTTTGGGCGAGTATAAACAGCCTTTAGGCCCAAAGCGCCCGGCTCCGCCGGGGTAGATAGAGAGCACAACCCGTTAACGCAGGTTAAGGGAAGTGCAAGAGCTAGCAAGGTACCTGCTAAACTAGCTCTAAGAACTCAAGCACTGCCTACGATCTTCAGGTTGACGTCCTGATTAAGAGGTTATTTAGGTATGAGTCTAGCCGTGTTTCACGGTCTTTCGCATACAAAAAGAGTCAAAGTGACTTGAATTCAGCAGCATGATGACGCCACCGGCTTCAAAAACTGCACCCCCCTAGGTATCAAGCAAATTGTACTATCTCGGCAGAGGCCGTACAATCACCTCAGTGCAGGCCTGCCCGCCATGCACTCAAAGCCGTGGTAGCGCACATAAAAACGTAGGTGCCCGGCCCTGTTGCGTACAACAGGTCCTTGGGCTGGTCACCGCCCTCACGGGGACGCCCAGGCTTCGACCGGGTAGAAAGAGTACAGATGTGGCGTGTGGACTAGTACAGTCCAAAAACAGAACACCAACTATAATTGCCAACAACAACAGCAACTTCGTGTCCGCTCGGATGGCTGCGTAAAGCAGTCGGGTTCGCAGAACCCACGACGCTCGTGTAGGAAGATGATTCCGAATCTACATGGGTGTAATCTAGGATCCACAGGTCAAGGCTGTCATGTTCTTATGAGCCAAGCGACTAGTGAAAGGTACCGAGAGGTACCTAGCATCTGAAGAACTGGAGCCTGGACTCCATAACAACCAGGACGTTCTGCCCAAGAACACAAATAGGGCACGCACGTAACTGCAGAAAGGAAATGCTGCTCGGGACGCGGGTTCGATCAAAGGTCGACTTCGGGGGTAACCCCGTCGCTTAAAGAGCGCTCTTACGGTGAAAGCTCAGCGGGTAATGCCGGTGCCAACGCCGTATGGTCAAGGTCGAAAGACCAAAGGCCATCTAGAGACTCATAGACTGCTAAGGCATAAGCTACGCAGTACTAGGATGGAAAAATTCATGCTCGAATGCCTTTTTGGCTTCGCGCATCTTCTGAGAATACCTACCATTGCGAGGAGTAAGATCCAGATATCGCTCGACGAGCATCTGGGCTCGCCTTCGCTTTTCAGGCTCAAGCAACATAGGAAGAACATCTTCTATTAGTCGCAGAGCCTGCCGGCCCTGAACACGCCAGCTCCAGCTTGGCTTGTGATGGTCCTGATAAGTCTTGTGTTTTACGATCGTGCCATTCCACCGGCTCTTCATAAACTCAAGAATCTCAGGTGTTGTAGAGCTTACAGATACCACAGGGTACCTGAATTGAGCTGAGCTTCTGACTTTTGCAAGCAGAATGCTTCCCTCGCCGTCGATAATACCGGCTGCGTAAGCTACTTGATGATCCATAAACGCGCTCCTCCTTGGAATAGGTTTTACTCTAACCATATCCGAGGATGAAGGAATAGTCCAGTCCTGGTGAAAACCAGATGCTAACTGTCCCGCCGTCTCCACCATTAGGTTCTGGGACCCTATCAAAACCCTGGCAAAATCCTTAACTGAGTAAATTGGGCTATGCAGAAATGGCCGAAATGGCAGCTAACAGCATTCGTGCTAACGCAGCTCGCCTTACTCACGATGGTGGCAATCTGCTAAAGCGCATGAGCGCCTACAAGATCCTGAGTATTAGCGAAGCTAACGCTCGCAGACAGGAAGCAGGCAAGCCGCCTCTCAAGCTTGTCTAAAAATCACGTCTTGGAATGACGTTAAAAGCACCCTGGTGGACCGCCGACAACCGTTGGCCCCCTGAAGCTAAACGCGGCAGCGTTGGAAATGTTCAATCCAACGTGTGCTTCGCAGGAGTGGAAGTCCTGCGCCGCAAAAACTTCCTCCTTTTATCCCAGGAAACACATGACTCCTCTCAACAACGCATTCGGCTGGGAAGAGCACACAGAACCACCCGCTCCTCCATTCGTTTGGAACATGTGGTGTACATGCACCACATGTGGCCGACTACTTGAACGCCAAGGCACTACCCTGCCTGCTGTTCCAGGCGAACAAATCCATCATCACTGTCTTCCTCGCGGCACCAGACCCGTTCATCTAGATGCCGAATACGATGAGGCTTTTGAAGCTTTCAAGAACAGCTTGCGTAGAAGTTGAGCACGGCGCAGCCGTGCTCTCTTCTTAGAGGTATCACTACCTCCAAGTTTACCCAGGACACAATCAACATGAATGACATCCTCAGCATGCTCATGGGCCTTGTGGCCCGCGCCCCCGAAACCACTCGCGCTTTCGATCCGGGCCCCGAGCTAGTCAAGCACACTGAAGAACAGCTTCACCCTTCGGTCGACGAGTTCGCTGACGAACTAGTTGCACTCGCAACCAAGTATGGCCTCAGTGGTGGCATTGCTAGCTTCAGCTACAACTACCAGTGCAATGAAGACTGCTCCCGCCCTCACGCTGGCACCGTGCACGTCACACTCAATGGCGAGAACGAAACCATCTGTACCCCCATGTATCAGGATCACAACCTGTTCCTGAACAACACGATGGACCCTCGAATCAAGACCTGGCTCGAAGGCAGAGCACAAGCAAAGCGAATCGAAGTCCAGTCGGAAGTCGATAACGCTGCCGAGTGGATGAAAACCAACACCGAATTCGATCACGACGACATCGAGTTCTACCTGAACGCTTCCATGGATATGGCGTTGGCAATCAACCCCATCGCTCAGGATTCTCCTGAATATGCTCGATTGAACACCATCGCAAACCTCCCTGGTTTCCAGGAGGCCGTGAACTCCTGGCAGGCCACACTGGATGCACCTGCAGCCAATGTCGAAGACAGCCCGTTGGCTGCCGCCGGCTTGGACATCAGCTAGGTATGAGAAGTATCTTTCTCTACACAGCCGAGGGCACAGACCCTCGGTTCAACGGCCACGCAATCTCAATGTATTTCGGGCTCTGATGAACTGGTGGCGCTGTAAGCGCCACCTTTTCATTGAGCAGTAGTAGCACTGCAAAAAGCTACCCCCACACTATCAGGATCTACACAAGATGGCCGCACTCGCGCTCACCGCACTCGCAACTGAAGTCCTCAATGACGGCGTCATCGACGCCGACGAGGTCGAATCCCTTCGCATCAACATCTACGACGACGACGTCGTCGATCAGAGCGAAGTCGATACCATCTTCACCCTGAACGATGCCTGCACGTCCTATGACGAGTCCTGGGTCGAATTCGCAGCCCAGGTGGTCTACGACTACGCTGCGGCTGATGGTGAGATCGACGAGGAGGAAGCTTCGTACATCCGCGCCAAGATCGAGTCCGATGGAGTCATCGACGCCGTCGAGACCGCGATTCTCAACAAGCTCCTGATGTCCGGCGCCAGCATGCCGAGCAGCTTCGCGCTCTGGGCCCGCACGGTCACCAACTAGAGTCTGTTCTCGATGAGCGCCCATTAGGGCGCTCATCTACTCCATACCCAAAACAAGGATATACATGGATCTCGTAACCAAGCAGCAGATGGACACCCACCTGCAAGGTCAGGCACTTGTTGCCAAGACCACCGCTCTTCAGAGAGGCATGATCGCCACCAAGGCCAAGGTCGGTTTCGTAATCGACATCAGTGGCAGCATGGCCAATGAATTCGCTTCCGGCACCGTCCAGGAACAGCTAGAGCGCATGTTCGCCATCGCCAAGCACTTCGACGACGATGGAGAACTCGACATCTTCGTCTTCGGCACCAGCGCCAAGTTCGTCGGCACCGTCAACAACAGCAACTGGTATGACGCCGTTCGCTACGAACATGGCACCGCCATCATTCTCGGTGAACGCTTCCGTCTCCAGGGCGGAACCAAGTACGCCACGGCTCTCGAAGCCGCTTACAGCTACTACTTCGGCAGCACTTGGGACAATGGAAGCAAGAGTTTCTTTGGCAGCACCAAGCGCCCCACTGCCGTCAAGCAGGACTACCCGGTCTTCCTGATTTTCAGCACAGATGGAGACAACCAAGATCAGCGGGACACCCTCAAGCTGATCGACAAGGGCTCTCAGCTCCCGTTGTTCGTGCAGTTCGCTGCCTTCGGCCGCGGTCCATTCCGTGGCCTCCAGCAGATCGATGATCTGCAGGGCAGGTACGTGGACAACGCTGGGATGTTCGAAACCAAGGACTTCCGTTCGGTAGCAGATAAGGATCTGTACGCAGCTCTTCTCAACGAGTTCCCGGACTGGCTCAAGGCTACCAGCTCTGAAGGCTGGTACTAGAACAAAATAGAGCCCCGGCACAGCCGGGGCTCTATTCATTGAACCTAAAAAAGCTACTCCTTCAACCAAGGCTATGCTGGAGTTCATTGCGAATCAACTACCAGCCTAACTCCCTAGGAGGGCATATGACAGTATTCCTCTTTCTCGCCTTCATCCTTGTTCCCTGCATCGGTCTCGTGTGTTCCATCGGACTTGGCGAAGCCGCAATCAAGTATATTGTAAGCGACAAAACAAAAGACTCTGGTGAAGCCGGAGGCTTTTGGGCTGATGCGCTCTGGGCTGCCCAGGGCAAAGAAATCGGGTTTGAACAACCCATTCTGCAGAACAAGTTCTTTTCTGTTCCCAGGTACGTAGGACCCGTCACGTACGTACGCGCCTGCTTATATATCGCCATTGCCCTCGTCACAGCAACCAGCGCCCTTTACCTCATCCAAGAAGCTTCTGCTCAGCTCATTCAAGCAGGTCACTACCAAGTGCCTTAGGCGGGCCAAAGGCCCGCCTGCTTCCTTGAGGTGATAAATGGAAATCAAGCCAGGAATGATTGTCGAACCCCCCGGAACCACATTCAAACTCCTGGTTCTTGCCAATCACGAAAATCTCGACTTCGGCAACTTTGTACGAATCACCCCAGTTAGGAACGAACCGTACATGCGTCCAAATGGCGTCTTTGACGTCATCATAGACGAAGCCGGGCATCAGTGGTACCATACTCCCGTTGCCGGCCTACTGCATGTCGATCAACTCGAAGAAGCCACGGTGCTTGCAAAGCTTTCTGACAAGATCGCTGACGTTATGAACCAGGACAAAAATCTACTCAGACAGTACATGCTACTGTACATGAGTGGTTATCAGACATGACTGTCTGTGCTGACCTCTAACAGCGAAACAAGTCAAGGGAATGGTCGACCTTAGAGACCAAGGGGCCTTCGGGCCCCAATTACTTCAACGCGGACATGGCGGAACTGGTAGACGCGCCAGACTTAACAAGTTGAGTTAAGGCAAATAAACTCAACGCCAAGGGTCCATTAGGCAGGAAACTCCTAGTGAGACAGTAGACAAATTCGGGGAAACCTTAACTGGCAATCCCGAGCCAAGCTTAAGAGTAAGAGCCAATATTCCTTCCAGCAAATGTGCTGGTCTGACTATGGCAGTTAGGACACAAAATTCGAAGATTGTCCAACCTGTTGTTGGTGTTACAACCATCAATATGATCAAGTTGGAGACTGAGTGGCTTGCCATTCCAATCTAAGATTTCGCATTCAGAGCACTTATACTCAAGCAACTTTGCATCAAGCAATTTTAGCTTCAGCTTATGACTTTGAATGAAAGGACCATCAGAAACTAGATAGTCGTGTACATCACGACGATTTCTAGCAGGCTGGCCTTTAGCCCAGCCCTGACCAGTCCAATGACTTGTATCCAAGCCCATTGATTTAATACGACGACGAGCAAGTGCATAGTTGCCACCAGTGGCACTTAGTCCAAGCATCAGCAATGTCTGGCGCAAAGACCTATTTGAAGCAACAGCTTCCACAAACTCATCATCCGTATAAGATCTCTTCCTAGGCATAACTACTCTTTTGAAGGTGTAGAGACTAGACGTCTACTACCTAAGTGGAATCACACCATATGGTAAAGGGATAGTCCAGACCACAAAGAAGGTTTGCCATAACGCCTTCGCAGCGAAAGCTGTAGTGGTAAGCAAAATCTGGTGGGCGCAAGCCCGTGTGGGTTCGAGTCCCACTGTCCGCACCACCCTCGTAGAGAACAATCATGCCACAGCACTTCACTCGTCCTTTCTACCTCGGTCCAGAACGACAGTTCATTTTTGACGCCAACGGCCACCTGGCTGCTAACTTCCCCGGCGGCAGTCCCCGGCCGAGAGGCTGGGGGCAGATCTGCAGAAAGCCTGACGCCGACCGCGTATGGCAAAACTGGGTCACACACTTCCGTATCCGGGTACCCAACAGCATTAGCCCAGAAGCAACTGTCATCGCCCTCAATCGTGAACACGATTGGACCCGTCGAAACGACACCATTTACATGGGGCATACCGCCATCGGCTGGTTCTGCCCAGCCGCCCCTGAAGACGCAGAAGCTCCCTCCTGCAGCTACGACCAGGGCGACTACGACCAGTGCGACCACTGTGGTCAGCCGGAGGAAAGGAAATGACTCAGAACACCTTGCAGAGCCTTACCGCAGGGATCCTGACTCTTATGTCCCTAGTCGGTACTTTCTGCTTCATCGTAATCATGGTTCATTTTGATCAACTAAATACCAAGCTCATGGAACTCAATACCAGCATCCAGCATGTCGAAAACAGAATCGACTTGCAAGCCGGCAAGGCCACGCTGACGGCAGGAAACACCTGCATCCTCCATCAGGATGCAATGGAAACCAAAGAGCTAACCCTCCAGCTAGCAGAAGCTTGCTGGAGAGCACAACAAGACAACCTATGAGCCTGCTACTACTGCTACTAGCCTGCGCAGCACCCGCGCAGCACGATCACTGGCGTCAGGTTTCTTCACCTGACCCAGCGTATCGTTGTTACGAGTACAGAAGCTACCAGGGAGCAATGCCCCAAGGCGTTCAATGCTTCCCTATCAAAGCCAGATCTGATCTACCTGAATAGCGATTGCACTGTTCTCCACAGGAGGCAGTCCCTCGGGGAAATCAATTGACACAACCATGCCGATGACTCGACCGCGTTGATCAAAGACAGGCCCACCACTATTACCTGGTAGCACTCTTGCATCTAGGTAGAAGAATGGGCCGAGGTCATTAGTGACCTGGCCGCAAGTGTACTCTCCAACTCGACCTAGTGGAGCACCTGCCACGCACACAGGTTCTCCGATTACTGGATCGCCACCAACACGACTTGCTCGTAGGCCCCGGGGTAGCTCATCTACCTCCCAGTAAATCCAGTCCAGCGTAGTACCTGCTCCCAACACCGGCCCCACACCTTGTCGAAAGTCAACAGCTACGCACTCGTTCTCAATAGAACAAAACTCCAAGCTACCGGCTAGGCCTGCTAGGGCCAAGCCAACATGCTGAGCTGTAACTAGCTTAAAACTACCATCTTTCTTGACAGCCCATCCGGACCCGATTACAATTCCCTCTACTGCTCCTTCTGGCAAGAACGTAACAGTAGCTGTTCGCTCAATAGCGGCAGCAGCTTCAGGCGTATAAGTCTTGGTAATAGCCTCGGTAGAACGAGGGGAAACCAAGCAAAGCGCCAAAAGCATAGTCATCAAAAACCTAATCATCATCACAACACCTCCTTATGCTACATTAATCTAGCATAAGGAGACTTGGGCGCGTAGCTTAATTGGATAGAGCGCTGGTCTACGGAACCAGAGGTTGCAGGTTCGAGTCCTGCCGTGCCTACCACCCACGAGAACATCATGGAACTTACTGGTACCCTCATGTACGACCCAGTCGCGCGTGCGACTGGAAAGGACCGAGCTCGAATCATCCGACGCCACGCGCAAAACTTGCACGTACTCACTCGCGCCTACACCCCCTACCTGCAAGGGAAACTCCGCAGAACAGCAAACATCTACGACCAGCTAGTAGCAGATGATTCTCACTTCTGGATTCGTGATCAATCCCCAGCAGGGCCTAAGCATCTAGCTCGATTCTACGACTTCGCAAAGAGACTCTCTGAGACTGCTGTTAGCGAAGTTCCTGCAATGTTCAGCGACTTGCTCACTGCACAAATTGCACGAGTAGAATACGACTTGATCTTGACACGCATGAATCCCAACTGGGCAATTCTGCAAATGGACTTCGAAAGCGTTCGCCCATGGCTAGAAGAGCTTCGGGGCCAAGGGCTTCGTATCTCCTGTAGCGTATGGAAGCCTCACGTCAGTGTCATCCGTGGAGAACCTCGACGTAACCGCTGGTATGTAGATGAAGGCAAGTCCTTCACTATCGAGGTAGCAAACAAGATCAGCAAAAACAGACGCGGCTACTACTGGCTAGCTGCTAAGTGCGTTGCTCTCGAACAAGTACGGACAAGCATGGGGCTTGCTCCTAGACCCAGCCCCCCATTCCACCTTACGATTGGAAAAGCACAATGAACTACATCAAAGAGCTTGCTCGTAGCCCATTGTTCTATCCTTCTATTGCTGGAACAACAATGCTGTTCGCAATCAATGAAGCCACCAGCACCTGCGGTCACCACGCAGGAGCACACATGGCTGCCTACACCTTGCTGTGGGCAGCCATGTACCCCGTATTCGACTTCATCAGAAAGCGAGTAGGCGAATGAAAGTGCTATTCACCAGCGATCAGCATTTTGGTCATCGCAATATCATGCGATTTACCAACAGACGCTTTCCAGACACTGCGAAGATGGACGAAGAGCTGATCCGTCGTCACAATTCTGTTGTAAAGCCAAACGATGTTGTTTACATGTTGGGAGATTTTACTTTCTACCGGCGTGAAGAAGATATCGCGCCGCTAATCAGCAGAATGAATGGCGAGTGGATCGGACTTCTCGGCAATCATGATGAAAAGCTAGAAAATCTAGCAGGTTGGAGATTCAAAGAACTCCATGGCCCACACTTGGAAATCAAGATCGGCAAACGCCGAATCGTCCTAAACCACTATCCACTCGCAGAGTGGAATGGTTCTTTCCGAGGGTCTTGGCATCTTCATGGTCACGCACACAACCAGTGGCCACAAACAAAGTACAAGCGACTTGATGTTGGTGCCGACAGTCACGACCTGCGTCCCTGGACGCTAAACGAACTTGACGTACTCATGAGCACCAGGATAGAACAAGGTCCTGAAATCTATAATCCGCCCGCGTAGCTCAGTTGGTAGAGCAACGGTCTTGTAAACCGTAGGTCGCAGGTTCGAATCCTGTCGCGGGCTCCATTCCTTTCAAGTAACGTAGCATTACTCTACTTGCTCCTGTACACTTAGTATAGGAGGGAGTGATGAACCTACTATCTTTGATGCTACTAGGAGGGTGCAGTGGAATCGAGAACAATCTAGTTCCAATCCCTGCTTCTCCAATAGGATGGACTGATGTGGCGCCACCAGGCACCACCCAACCAGACACAGGACTTGAGCCTTGGGTCAACTACGATGTACTAGTCGTACTTGATACCAGTGGCAGCATGAGTGATGACACTCTAATTCATTTTGGGCTTGCCCAAATTCCAGAGACGCTAGATAACCACGCCAGTGACTGGCAACTAGCTCTCATTACAGCAGATGCTACCACTTCCTACATGTGGGAAGTGTCCCCGACAGATCCAGATCCCGAATGGGCTGTCATGGAAGGCATTAACTACCTGCTGTCTTCGGGTTCCCACCTTGAAGAAGGTATTGATGCCGCACTAACGTTTGCAGCAGACAACCCTAGTTGGCTGCGACCAAACGCTGTAACGCTACTCGTCCTCGTGTCTGACGAAGACGATCAATCAGAAGTAGACCCTAATGAACTGCCCAGTATTTGGCCTACCTCCTTGGAGGTAGTCGTCGTCGTAGGACTCAAAGAGGCAGATAGAAATCCTGAAGAAGATCCGAACTACAAATGTTCGGCAGACACAGGAAGCAGATACCTGCAAATTGCTCAGCGCCAAGTAGACATCTGTACTACTGGGCGATGGAGCGTGTTCTAAAAGGACAATCATGTTTCTAGTTACCCTACGAACCGGAAAGCGATCTACTCGTGAGATCGGTTTCTTCACGAACGAAGACGTCGCCAACTACGTTGCCGGCGCTACCGATCCTGCATATGAGGATCAGGCTGCTGAAGTCAGCCCCGTCGTTGTCAACACCTCTGACAGTATCGAAGACTGGCGTGCCGGCCTGCTTGCTGTTATCGAGCAGCAGGAGCAGGAGGCGCTTGCCGCCCTGTACGAAAGCCTCAGCGCCAAGGACAAGACCCTCTTGTCCAAGTACGCTGATCAGCTTGCAGATGATCTCGGAGTTACCGAGCCCGCTGCAGACGAGCCTGCAGACGCATAGCGTCTGCAACTTCGGAGACTAGGAGACAGCATGACGCATACGATGGCAATTAGCACAAAGCAAATCACACTTGTCTAATTCCTCCGTTACGCTGCTCCAGCTCCGAAGCCTGAGCTTAGTCCAACTGTACTTTTTCTCTTTTGGGTCTCGATGATGGAAATCATAAAGATCTTGATGAGATGCTAATCCACAATCAAAACATTGCCCACCCAAATAAGCAATTGCTTTAGCTTTCCGAAGCCTCCAGCGTTCAATTTGCTTTGCGTATAAATCTTGTTTGTTCTTGTATGGCATGGTACAGTCTTCCTTTACTCCTGTAGCTCAGTTGGATAGAGCAACGACCTTCTAAGTCGTGGGTCACAGGTTCGAGTCCTGTCGGGAGTGCCACCAGTATACCTCTTGAGGATAGAAAACTTAATTCTAACCTAAAGGGTGCCATCTTCTATCGCTGGACTACGCATATGCGGGTACAGTACGATGTTCTAAAAGGACAACCAAATGAAAGTGCTGAAGTACGGCGAAATCGAAGACAAGACTGTCGGCTGGAAGCAGACAGTAAAGTGTGGAGACACACGTGATGGCTGCGGCGCAGCCTTGGAAATCAATCATTCTGATCTCTTCAGGATCGAAAGTTCAATTCCTAACGGCACGATGATCATGTTCTTCAGCATGTGTCCTGCATGCGGAGAACGAATTCCTGTTGACTACAAGACAATTCCAGACCCCAAGGTAGTCCCGACGCACCCAGCATGGCTGCGAACTCGACGTCAAGCCTTGATCTCCCAATTGTACTTGGAGAACAGAAACAACTGGCCTACCCTACGAGCTCAGCTAGTAGAAGACGGAATCCCAGTTAGTATCTTCGAAGAAATCAATCTGTGACACTGGCACTTGACACCGAGTTCTTAACAAGAATACAATCTTGAAAGAAACGAGGTGTCAGTGGCTAAATCTCTTGTGCACAATGGACGACTGTACCAGAGCTTCAATCACCTAGCTCGTGAACATGACATCCATCCCAACTAGATGCAATGTCATTTGGGGCCTAGCTAACGAAGACCCCGAACTGCTACTTCTTCTTGCAGCCAGCACCGATGCTGACTCATAGAGACCTCTGTCGTCACGCAACCGCCTGGTTGCTAAAACAGTCGTGGTGCGACTGCGCTTGCTACGAGCTTAAGTTCAACAAAGGCTTCGTAGACGCAGTAGGAATTAGCAAGCCGCGAGCAAAATCACATCGTATTACCGCCATCGAGGTTAAGAAAACTCGTGGCGACCTACTCCAAGACATCAATGCCGGAAAGTACCTTAAGTACGAGCCAGGAAGTACTCACTGCTACCTGGCCGCTACTTCAGAAGCGCTCATGCTTCATAAGCGAACTGAAACGCAGGTAAAAGAAGACCTCAGAAAAAGAGGGTTCCCCAAGCATTGGGGAATCCTTGTATTCGGCCCCCGTGGTGGAATCAGATGTTTACGACCAGCAACTAAACATCGCAACACCACCATTCTACGAATCCGAACACTTACAAGAAAAATGGCTAAAAGCCTGATCTACAGAGCAATAAAAGGAAAACTATGAGTCTTCAAACCTGCGAAAACCTACATCAAGTAATTCAGGAACTAAAGCTCCAGGCTCTTGTAGCCTGGGAGCCTCCTCACACCGACAATACATTTACTCCCACGAACATGGGGCAAATGATTATCGAACTACAAGAAACGCTTTCTGGCGTTTTCGATACTGTAGATATCAACGCTGCAGAACAGCAGCTATCTCAAGAAGAAGGCAAGCTACCTCCCACCCAATTCAGAATCTGGAACAAAGGCAAGGCAGGACGGGCTGCTGCTGCTGGAGCAGCCCAACAGGCTGTAGCTGGTGAGAAGCTACTAAGGTTGATGTTCCAGTGAGCTTTAGCTGGCCTAACTTCCAGCTAGAATTCGACGTTCCCTCCCACACAATCCTGCTTACGCTAGCAGGAAGTAGATCCTATGGTACAGACCACCCGTTGTCTGACTGGGACTACACAGGTATCTTGATTCCACCGCCTACCTATCAGCATGGCCCGTTCCGGAATTTTAAGGTCGCAAAGTGGAAGGACGGCGAACCTAGCGGTCGCGTAAGTGAGAAGACCGGTGTTGTCGAACTAGAGCGCGAAGGCGTTATCCGCAACATCAAGCAGTTCTTCTTTGAAGCTGCTAAGTCCAACCCTAACGTTGTCGAAGGACTCTTTGTACCCGACTCCCAAATCGCGTACATTAGCGCGGAGGGAGAGCTTCTACGGAACTCCAAGGAAATGTTCTTGAGCCAAAGGGCCGCACGCAGTTTTGGAGGCTATGCCTTCAGTCAGCTCAAGAGAATCGAAGGACACTATGGGTACCATCACCACGGTAGACCCGAAGTTCCCTCAAGAGAAGAGTTTGGACTACCACCGCGTCCTAGCATGCGTGTAGACCAGCAAGGTGCTGCTGACGCATTTGTTCGCAGGTTCATGCACGAGGTTGCACCCTGGTTGCAAAATCGCCCCAATGAAGAAAAGCAGGCTTTCTGGGAAGCTCAGAAAAACATCTTGGCCATCGTGCTGGGCGACGAACAAAAACGGTACGACCCGCTAGTAGACAACTGGCACGAAATTGAGCAGGAAGTAGCGTACATTGCTGCGTCCCAGCTTGGGCTAGGAACCAACTTCATCGAGTACATCAAACTTGAGAAGGCCTATGGGCAGCTTCTCAAGAAGCAACGTGACTACGATAACTGGGTGAAAAACAGAAACCCCGCACGAGCCGAGCTAGAAGCACGTTATGGTTACGACTGTAAGCACGCCATGCATCTGGTAAGACTCGTCAGATCAGGAACAGAGCTGTTGCTAACAGGCAATCTGCAAGTTAACAGGCCTGACGCACAGGAACTAAAAGAAATCCGCAACGGAGCATGGAAGTACGAAGACCTTATCAGCTGGTCTCACAAGGCTGTAAACGACATGTATAACATTGTGCGCGAAGGCCGCAGTGTCCTTCCTCAAAACCCTGATGAACAACAGCTCCAGATTATTTACGATCGACTGCTGCACGACTTCAACAGTCGAATGGGGTACTAATGGATTGGACTGTTGTCTTCAGTGGATTTGCATCCAAAGAACAAGCAGAAGCCTTCGCCAGCTGGTACAGCAATAGCGGAGAACAAGATGTCTGCGTCTCTATTTGGGAATGCGCAGACGCCAAAAATATTACAGCAGACGACAGTGTCAGTCAGGTAAATGTCGAATTAGAGATTACCGAACTAGATTGCTCATAGATCTTGCTGTGAAACTACAACTTAGCAAATAGGCATCACAATGAGCTACCAAGCCATCATCACAACAATCAAGCTTGCGCCTCATCCAAAGGCTGACAGGCTCAAGCTCGCTACCGTCGCAGGTCACCAGCTGATCTGCGCTGGTGACGCATACGTCGATGGACAAACCGTCATCTTCTTCCCCGAAGGTGGTCAGCTAAGCCATGACATGTGTTATCACAACAACCTCTACCGAGAGAACAAGGGAGAGAACAAGGATCCTGAAGAGTTTGGCTACTTCGAAGCAAGTAGGCGTGTACGCGCCATCAAGCTCCGAGGCCAAAAGTCTGAAGGATTCATGAGCCCCCTAGACGCCCTGGAGTGGACTGGTACAGACCTCTCAAAGCTTCGTCCTGGCCAGCGTGTAGACACGCTGGAAGGCAAGGTGATTTGCGAGAAGTACATTACTCGTGCCACACGCGAGGCCAAGGCCAAGGCCGGCGGCAAGCAGCGCCGTAAGATTCAGCAGTTCAACAAGGTTGGGAATACTGAAAAGTTCCGCTACATGGCGAACAGCATTCCCAAGGGTGCATTGCTTACGCTATCCGGAAAGATCCATGGTACCAGTGGCAGAACAGGTCAGCTGCTACTCAGTACTGAACAGCCAGTGCAGGAAAACGCATTGCAGCGCGCATGGCGCTGGTTCATGCGTCGTCCACTGCCCACTAAGGTGACAAAGGCCAGTACGCTTGTTACCGGTACGCGCAACACCATCTGCTGCGAAGGAACAGAAGTTCCACATGTACGCCCTGACGGTACCGAGGTGCCTCTTGGTTATCGTCAGCTCATTCACAACAGCCTAGAAGGTTGCTTGCGCCTGGGCGAAACAGTGTACTACGAAATCGTAGCTTTGACTGATGAAGGTATTCCTGAGTTCCGTCACAGCGTGCCTGCTGATAACATCGCATCCAAGACCAGAAAGAAGTACGGCGAAGCCATGTACTACAGGTACGGGGTAGAAGCCGGCAACTACGGTGTCTGGATTTACCGTATCACCATGCAAAACGAGCAAGGCGATGCGGTACAGCTAAGCTGGAACCAAATGACCAAGCGAGCGAACGAGCTTGGATGGCCAGTCGTTCCTGTTCTAGAGCAGTTTGTATACAACGGTGACGTTGATCAACTGACCTTGAAGCTGTACGAGCTAGCTGATGGGCCTAGTTTGCTAGACGGCACGCACATTCGCGAAGGCGTGTGCGTGCACGTAGACGCACCCACCATGCTCAGAACGCTGAAGTACAAGGGATTCATCTTCTGCCACCTCGAAGGAATCGTGAAGAACAACGAAGACTACGTGGATCCAGAGGAAATTGCATGAGCAGCCAACTACGAACCCCAGCAGTTCAGACCGAACTGCTAATGTACGAATTCAAGTTTCTTGTAGTCGATTACACAAGTGATGCTTCTTTGAGGAACCTAAACCAACTAGGTCAACTCGGCTGGCAAGTTGTCGGCTGTGTCCGTCACGCAACCGACGAAGTCGGACTCGTGTACACGCTGCAACGACGCATTCTCTAATGGTTCTTCCCGCCCACATAGTTACCGAAGCAAAACGTCTACGAGACCTCATCATTGCCAGCCCACGACAAACAGATCGTGCTGATGCAACTGATCAACTAATCAACCTGCTAATTGGTTTCTACACAAGCAGACTGCTCGGCAAAGCCTCGCTTTCTTCAGAGGAGGATGCATGACGACACTAGGAATTATCGGTAGCGCGGGTCGACGAGACGATCGACCTCGCATGAACCAAGGCGTTTACCGCCTTGCACCTACACTTCCCAGCTGCTTTTCAGAATAGCAAATTCGTAGGAAACGCACGTGCTCCTGGAGCCGTTGCCAACTACTATCATGAGCTAATGAGCAAGAAGCTAGGAATCAACACCCTGCAGCAAATTGCTGACGCACTAGACAAAGGTGCTACAGCTACTGTCTACCCTGGATTCAAACCCAGAAACCTAGTAGTAGCAAAAGACGTTACTGGATACCTACTGGCTTTCACCTTCGGGACTAGCTCAGGAACGTATACAGCAGGAGACCCAGAATGGCATACCACAAGTATCGCCGGCCTCAAACCCGGCGGGACAGCTCACACGTGGAATCACAACCACGCACGCTTCAAAGAGCACCAGCGCCTTTGACCCACATGAATGCACGAACGCGCAGAATCTACAACCATGTACACCGCGGACTTCACAACCCCGGACACCAAGTCATTGTCGTAGACAACAACAGCTATCCAATCGAAATCGGAAGAAACAGTGTCCGATTTGTACGAGTGGGCAAGCTAGTGTTCTCACAGCATGATACGTCACAAAAGACAAAGCTAGCTGTACGAGCACGAACTGAACCTATCACTCGCGTCATCCGCACAGGAGACAAGTGGGGTTGGATTAGCAATAGCGAAATCAACGATCCTGGTCTAAACTGACGCAATCACTTCGACAACCGACTTGAGAACCTTAGGCTTCTCTGTCCGAATTGCCATGCTCAAACCCTTAGCAACAGTGGTAAAAACAAGAACAGTCAAGTAAGATAATCAAAATGCGGAAGTGGCGGAATTGGTAGACGCCCGGATTTTAGGGGTCCGTGTCCTAGTGGCGTGCAGGTTCGAGTCCTGTTTTCCGCACCACCTTTAGATAAGCAAAACATATGGAAACTCCTCTGACGATTGAACAAATCGTCGCATCCAACTTGCCTACCACAGACTTCGAAAAGCCTTGGGCTCCCCGAGGTATGAAGCGAGGCAACATCCTTCGACGCAATGACGAAACCGGTGTCAGCGGCACCGGCATTGTCTGCCAAGTCTGCTTGTTCGCAGACGGCATGGCCGCTGTACAATGGCTTTGCCCACCTGCTGCTGGCGACGTAGTCGTCAAAAAGTGGGACGCCTGGCTAGAAGTCCATGTTCGAGCACACCCGAAAAACCGTACGGTCATCATCTGGGAAGATGGTACTCACGAAGTCTTTGAGCCAATTCCAAAGCCAAAGGAAGAGCCTGATGGCAGTTAAGGACAGCATTCGCCACACCGGACGCATCGGCGCCGGTAACCATACAGGACACGTAGTGGCCGACACGCTGGAAGAAGCCCTCGAATGGAAGGCTAAGTACCTACGGTACTACCCGCCCATGGGATACTTCACCAAGGTCTCGGACCCTCGTCCAACACCAACTGGAAAATACAAAATGACTGTCTCGCGCGCAGGAAGCTGCCGCTAACAGTCATAGAAAAACAAAGGAAAACCATGAGCGAACTCGTTCAAAAGATTGCGGAACCACGCACCCTCGATCCCAACGGCTGGTATATCCACCTTCACAACTGGATCGGCTGGAGCTACAGCAAGGAACACTTCTGTCCGTTCTTCTGGCAGACTGCACTTGCTTGCTTGCTTGCACCCTTCTTGGGTCTCTACAGACTTTTTGTTTACTGCGCATTCAAGCTTGCTGGCGCCATTGGCTGGTGCATTGCTGGTATGCACAAGGTCGTTTGCGCCCTTGTGCCCCATCGAGCTCTAAACTGGATGGTAGTCACCGCAGTAAGCCTGGCAAGGCGCATTAGCGAAGCCTGGGCGCTAGCAGAACATCGCTCATTGGAGCGCCAGTACGGCGATCAGCCAGAATGGGCATACTATGCTGCCAACCGGGCCGATGGTCTCAACCGTCACAGTAGCCACAAGGTCCGCGCCGCCTACTACAAGTCTGCAACACCGCTGCACCCTGAAGTAGCTGAAGAAGAGAATGCAAACTATCGCGTTCTTGATCATGAAAATGATCCCAGCGCCTACAGGGTAGGCGTCAGCGACATGCAGGAGCGGTGGAAGATCATCGACGAAGCTCGGGCCAAGGCAACAATCAAGCGCCAGTCAATCGTCGGAGGCCTACTGCTGTCAGCAATTGCAATCAGTACCTTGGTTCTGATTGGGAATTACGTAGGCAGTGGCACTGTGCTCGCCACAATCTCGTTTGTCGCCAAGTGGCTAGTAATCGGTGGCGCCGTACTAGGTACCATCGTAGTCACCATCGCAGGAGGACCACTCATTTGGGGGTACGTGCGTGACGTAGTCATGCAGAAGTACTGTCCAAATATCGAATGGTCTGAAGACGCAGACTGCTGAGTAAAAGGGAGGGGCCAGGCCCCTCCCTTTTGCCTAAGTAGTTGCAGTGTGTAATCAAACACATTATGCTACTACCAAGAGGCAACTCTGTTCATTGAAATATGGGTCGGTAGCTCAGTTGGTAGAGCACAGGTTTGAAGCACCTGGTGTCGCTGGTTCAACTCCAGCTCGGCCCACCATGTACTAGTGGGTAGGATTAACAGTATCCAGGAGCAATCCGATTGATTGAGAACCCGAAGAACGAAATACTTCTTCAAAGCAGTCGCTTCTCGCATGTCAATCCCCTTAATGAGTGGAACGAAGGTAACGATTACGGAAATACGGGAAACGGCCGCCGTGCCAGGAACCACAGTCCTTGCATAAACTCTTGTCCATCGTCAGCAACGCTGACTTAACGTCCCCGAGCACTGCGCTTTCAACCTCGGACAAGAAGCAAGCCGTATTGAATTACTGGGCCTTTGGTGTAACAACACGCTAGTACAATTTCATGAACTATTACCCTCATTAGGGGGTAGTAGTTCATGATCGAGCTCCCAATGATGATTAGGACACAGTCCTTTAAGATTCGAAGGAGCATTGACTTCAGCCAATGTGGCGGACTCATCAAAGTCCGCCACATCACGCATGTGGCATGCCTCAACATGCTTGATGTACCCACAAACCTCACAGGCACCAAGCCTACTGTCGTTTTCGAGAACTCTCCGTGCATGCTGTCGCACCATAGTGTGGTAGCTATTTCGACTGCCGGTTTCAAGTCTCAAGCTAGCTAGTGTCGTATTAGCATAATCACGCCGGCACTCTTTCTCGAAGCAGGTTTGACAGTACTTGCGACGACGAGGAGCTAGTACTCCACACTTGCAGTAATTCGTGCGTTGCCTTTTAGGCTTCACGCTATTATTGTACGACACAGAACAACTTCTACTACAAAACTTTTTGTTTTTAGTTTCGGTCTGACACTTCAAACACACATTCATCATAGCTCCTTAGCTCAGTGGGAGAGCGCTAGGTTTACACCCTGGGTCATTGCGCCGGTTCGAACCCGGCAGGAGCTACCACTTTAGAACAAACAACACTATTGTGTCAAATAAGCAGTTTGTTCGAATCACGGGGTATTGGTCTAGTGGACTAGGACGTCTCACTGTCTCTGAGAAGGACACGGGTTCGAATCCCGTATACCCCGCCATGAAGACCACCTGCAAGGGCGGCCTTTTTCGTTGAACCCTTTCAGCGAGACCACAATGTTACTTGCAATCGAAACTGGCGTAGAGCCTGAGTACGAACAACGACTCATCGCCAGCGCACTTGCCGCTGGCTGGGAAGTTCAAGTAGTCACACATATTCCATTCACTCAAGAGTGGAGAGACATGCCTGCAGGACTCCTGGAGCGCACTGACGTGTGGTTCCACGGTAGCATCGCCGCAGTCAAAGCCGCACAAGCTACCAGCTGTTGGCAAATCCATGCTCCATGGGATGACTTTCAAGTCACCCAATACTCCCAAAAGCTGGGTGGACGCATGGTCAACTTCCCATTCAATCGCTGGCTACTAAACCAGCTAGATGACCCTGACTTCGACATCTTCGGTCGCGAAGCAGAAGACGACACTGTCTTTATTAGACCAGATGGAGCCAACAAGGTCTTTAACGGTGGTACCATCAGCAAAGACACGTTCGAAGAGCAACTCAAGCTGATCACCTTCTATGACCCACCCGGCGACACACTATGTTGTGTTAGCAAGCCTAAGAGAATTGAGCAAGAAGCACGCTTCCTGATTGTAGATGGGAAACTCATTACCGGTAGCCTTTACAGGATCGGATACAATAGTCTCCGCCTGGAAGCACCGCCTCATCTCATGGAAGAAGCTGAGCGCGCTCTAGCTTACGCACTGAGCTGTGGTTTTAATCCAGCACCTAGTTGGGTGCTGGACCTAGGCTACACGGGTGGCTACTGGAACATCATGGAAGTAGGACCCAGCGCATGCTGCGGACTTTACGCCTGTGACACCGATAAGTTCATCACCGCGTTAACAAACGTGCTACAATAAACCTAGGCGATAGACGCCGACTACAAAATCGAGGGAGGACTAATGGGCAGTTACTCATACAAAGAAGTAGCAAGGTTGATTCCAAACAGAATCGCCGACCAGTACGACGACTTCAACGACGCTGGGTATGACGGCGGGCTGCACGATGCAGCCTCCGACTACATCCTAGAGCTTCTAGAAGAAATCAAAGAGCTGAAAAAGCAACTGGCTTCCTGTACAGAAAAAGAAGAGTGCAGCGGGTGCAAAATGGGACCCGGCTGCCCAGATCACGGATAGAATAGGGGATAGACCCCGCCAACAAAGAGGAATACCTCATGAGTACACTAGGTGTATTTATCGGCAGGCTACAGCCTGCCCATATCGGACACGTTCACACGATCAAGAACATGCTCGATACCACAGACCGATGTCTTGTGCTACTGGGCAGCAGCCTACGAGCCCGAGACATCAGGAACCCACTAAACTGGAAATTTCGCGCTCGCTTGGCGATCGCTACCTTCCAAGATACGTTTCCAGATCACAAACTGTCAGTCCTAGACAGCGACTACGAGTACAGTAGTGACGAAGTCGTAGCTTTTGACGACGCTGGAAAAACTGTTACGTTCAAGCCCCTCAAGGACTACCCGTACCAGAACACAAGGTGGCAGTACCAAGTACAGAAGATCGTTAGCGAACGACCTGCTGACCGCATCATCCTATTCGGTAACGACAAGGATGCTACAAGCTTCTACCTCAAGTTCTTTCCCCGCTGGGAACGCAAGGACTTGCCTTGGGTACGAATCAAGGACTTGGTGCTAAGCAGCACCGACGTACGAGATGGCTTGCTTTCTGGCACGGACATGGACCACAAGGCCACAATCGGCCCAAGCGCGAACGCGCTTTTAGCGTACTGGCGAGCATCTGATGTTGGTCAAGAACTAGTTGCTGAATACAACTGGATTCACAACGTTTTCAAGACCCCGTACAAAGACTTGCCATACGGCATCATCTTCCAGACAGCAGACAGTGTCATCACCTGGCGAGGACTTGTTCTACTCGGTCAGCGCAGAAACCATCCGGGAAAGAACCTGTGGGCGCTACCTGGCGGCTACGTCAACGAAAACGAATGGGTTGAGAACGCCCAGTCTCGTGAACTTGTAGAAGAGGCTCGAACTCGTGTCTACATGTACGGTCGTAGTGGAAGAAAGTCCCGCGTCCAATTCGATAGAAGCTGGCTGGTTAGTCAGCGTCGATTCGACTGGCCCCAGCGTAGTCAACGAGGACGAATCATTACCACTGCTTTCCACTGGAAGATTCCGGATCATCTGGATGTTATTCACGAGGCAGCTGATGACCTGCAGCGAACTCAGTTCTTCCCCATCAGCCAGGTACTAGATGACATGTCTTATGACATGTTTGAAGACCACCAGCACATCATCGCCAACATGGTATTGAGGTACTAGATGTTCAAAGACTTCAGTAAGAAGATGGAAGGACGTGGCTACAAGGTTGCAATGGTAATCACTGGTGGCGGAATGACAGCCGCCACCGAGCCGACAAAGTACGGTGGAGCCAGCCGCTGGTTCCTGGGCGCAGAACTACCGTACGACCGTGGGTGGGCAGACAGATTTGCTGAAATGGCTGATGAGTTTACTGATGAAGACCTGCTGGTTCCATCAGTTAGCGCTCGATACAGCCAGTTGCTAGTAAGTGCGCTCAGCAGCCTAGTCGAATCCGAGGTTCCAACAATCTACGTATCTTGCTCTGCCAAGCTTACGTACGAAGGAGAACGGGGAGGCCGCGAGCACTGCGCGTTCATTACTGTTCTTCACCCTGCTGGAATCACCACGTACAAAGCTAAGCTTCTGCTTTCCAGCAGAGATATCCAGGAGCAAACAGTAGCAAGTTTCATTTGCAAGCTTGTGCTCCATCACACAAGTACAGAAAAGCCTTACGAGTGCGATGCACTCACGGTAGTTACATAACAGGCGATAGACGCCGCAAACCAGATCAAAGGAAAGACCATGATCGACAACCTAATCCCCCCGTTCCTCCTAGACACCGACACCTACAAGCTCGGTCACCCTCGCATGTACCCTGCAGACGCAGTAGAACTTCGAGCGTACTTCACCTGCCGAGGTCCGCTATTCGAATACGATGAGCGCATCGTCGTCTACGGACTCCGTTACGCGTTCGACACGATCCTGAGCCGACAGATCGTCCAGCAGGACATCGACGACGCAGAACAGTGGCTGCAGAAGCACGGAGTCGCCAACACCCCGATGGAATGGCCCAAGAACCTCTGGCAGAAGGTAGTAGACGACTACGATGGCTACATCCCTGTAGAAGTACGAGCCCTCCGAGAAGGCTCGGTCATCTACCCGCAGGTTCCGGTATTCGAAATTATCGCCAGGCAGGGTGACCTCGAAGGTGGAGACTTCCAGTACCTCGTCACGTATCTGGAGACCGCACTCATGCGTATCTGGAGTCCGATGGTGACTGCTACCAAATCCGCCATGGTTCGTGCGTACCTGCAGACGCTTTTCGACGCCTCTGTTGACGACGAGCTGCACTACTTGCTCGACAGCCGTCTACACGACTTCGGCAGCAGAGGAGTAAGTTCGCAGGAGACCGCCATGGTCACCGGCGCTGCTCATCTCTGTAGCTTCGACGGCACCGACACCATGGTTGCTGGCTGGCTGGCAACCAAGTACAACGACGGTAAGCACGTAGGAACCAGCGTACTGGCTACTGAGCACTCGGTTATGACCTGTTGGGATACCGAGATGGGAGCCGTGCAGAACGCAATCGAGATCGCGCCGGAAGGCAGTATCTTGAGCGTTGTTGCCGACTCGTACTCGTATTCGAATTTCCTGAACAACGTACTGCCGATTGTGGCTCCGTTGGCACAGGCCAAGAACCTGCTGTTCGTCATCCGCCCCGATAGTGGCGACCCTGTCTCCTGCGTCATCGACGGTCTAAACGCCGCTTCCAGGGCTTTCGGATACGATCTGAACTCCAAGGGCTACAAGGTCCTTCGAGGCGCTGCAGTCATCCAGGGCGACGGTATCAACGTCGAAAAGCTGTTCGAGATCGCTGACAAGGTACACGCTGCCAAGTACAGTGCCCAGTGCGTAGCCTACGGAATGGGTGGCGGCCTGCTGCAGAAGCAGGACCGAGACACCCTCAAGGTCGCGATCAAGCTGTGCGCAATGCGAACAAGCGACGGAATTCTGCATCCGCGGATGAAGAAGCCTAGCGACGACATCAGCAAGACCAGTCTACCCGGGCCTTTCCAGGTGAATCGCGTAAGCGGCCGGCCTCAGGTCTATCCGCTGTATGGTGCAGCCTGGGAAGATCGACGCAACGAGCAGGATCTGCTAGAGACCATCTGGGACTGCGGACCCACGGACTACCAGTGGGAAACCATTGATCAGATTCGTGAAAGGATTCGTCGGGAATGGTCACGCTCCATCCCCCTCAACACCGAGGTGCTCAGCAACCAGATGGTTGCGAAGCTTGAAGCCGCGGCAGCAGAAATCAGAGAGCGCTATCCCGTATAGCGTACAACCAGAAGGGCCGGTTCAACCGGCCCTTCTTCATAGAGAACAATGCGTTGGCCAATAACTAAGTTCAAGAACCCATTCAAGGGTCAAGTCAGAACCAAGCGGGTTTTCGCTTGGTTCCCAACAATTGTCGAAGACAACTGGATCTGGCTTGAACACTACACAATCGAACAAACTTTTGTTCCAACCGCACCCTTTTCAAAAAACTAGGTAACAACAAATGGAAAATCCACGACGCTGGTATGTAGGAGGATACGTCCGAGACACCCTTCTCGGACTACGCCCCAAAGACATTGACATCATGGTTGATCTACCTAGCTTTAACTTGCTGGACGAGTGGGTTACTCGCACTCACCCAGCAGTGTACGAACGACGTCCAAAGGACCTAGTCATCCGCGCCCGTCATCCTGACGGTTACGCTGTAGATTACACGCTACCTCGTGACGAAAGTGGATACGCAGACAACCGGCGCCCCGACACAGTTCGAGTAGCAACCGTTCATGAAGACCTTGCTCGCAGAGACTTCACGGTAAACGCCCTGGCAGCAGAAGTGCTACCAGATGGCGGTATGGGCCCGCTGCTAGACCTACATGGCGGCGAAGCCGACTTGAAGAAGAAGGTTCTACGAACCGTAGGGGCAGCATACAAGCGGCTAGCTGAAGATCATCTTCGGATCGTCCGAGCTATGCGCTTCATCGTAACCAAGGACTTTGTCCCCGACCGAGAACTAGAGCGCATCTTGCTAGACGGCAGCTTCGCAAACAAGCTGCTGACGTTGCCAACAGAGCGCATTCAAGGCGAGCTGCTAAGAATGTTCTCTTTCTCCACCCCCGCAACACTCAATTTTCTAAGAAACGTGCATCCTGCATACACAGATGTTATGTTTGACAGAGGATTGTGGTTGATGCCAACCAAAGCACGTTCTTCGCGCAAGCCACCACAATAACTACTAGGCTCCCATCGTCTAGAGGCCTAGGACAGCGGTTTTTCATGCCGTGAACAGGGGTTCGAATCCCCTTGGGAGTACCATTAAGGACATTATGAAGTTCCTACTGCAACACCTCATTGCCTGGGCTGCTGAACCAGAAGAACCTCAGCTACAAGCCGAGCCAGTCACTGACAGCTCCTTGGCAGATACGCTAGAAGCAGCAGCAGTTACCGCCGCTCAGGCAGTACGCACTAAGATGAACGCCTGGCGTGCAACTGAGCAGGAAAAGCGCAGGGTGCTAGAGCTTGTTCCTCCAGCGGGTGTCGAAGTAGAGCCACAGGTATACGCCAGGGCGCTACTAACCATCCAGCAAGAACTACTGCTAGAAAGATTCTATCATCCATTCGAACTAGCTCTGTACGAGCTACATGACGATGTTGGTAAACTCGACCCTAAGCAGTACGCGGTCTTCCAGATGAAGACCGGCATTCTCCGTACGCAGCTTGTAGAACTCATGGCTCAAGCCTGTCAAGGTCTACTCAAGCTCGCCAGGGCACTAGAAGCTTCTGAGGCTCCTCAGGAGCCAGCTGTAGTTGTTGAATCAACTCCTGTGGTTGCTGAACCCGAAGAGGCACTAGAGGTAGCCTACGAGGCTCCTGAAGCACAAGAGATTCCTGCCTGGCTTCTTGGCCAGGCAGTAGGCGATAGCTAAATGTCCAGGAACATCTTCATTGGAGATGTTCATGGCTGTCTAGAAGAACTAGAAAAACTAGTAGAGAAGGTCGATCCCGGACCTACAGACACTCTTGTGTCTCTGGGTGATCTTATCCACAAGGGTCCTGATTCATCAGGAGTACTAGACTTCTGGAAAAGCTATGACGTCTGCACCAAGATTCTCATCTGTGGGAACCACGAAGAAAAGCATGCTCGATGGCTACGACGTCAGCGAGAGCAAGAACGTGGTGGCAAAAAGAACAAAATGCAACATGTCGAAGAATACCCGAACACCGGGATTACTGAGGCACGTGAGCTAACAATCCGAAACTCCTGGCTTTCAAAGAAGGTCGGTAACACTTGGGCTGTTCACGCTGGCATTCCAGGAAACTTCAAGCGCCCACCCGAAGAGCTAGATCACGACACTTGGCTTGCACTATCCGGCAAGCAACGCAAGCAGCTTGGACCAGTTCTTCGAGTACGATTTGAAACACTAGATGGAAAAATGATTGCACTTGGAAAGAACACTCCAGGCGATCCCTTCTGGGCGGAACAATACGACGGCCGCTTTGGCACCGTCGTGTTCGGCCACAATCCATTCATGCTCGATCGTCCTGCAATCTTTCCTCATGCCTACGGCATTGATCTCGGCTGCGTTCACGGAGGCTACCTCTGTGCACTTGTCGAGGAGAATGGCATCTACTCTTACGAAACCGTGAAGGCCAAGACTGTTCACAAACAAAGGCCTGTTTGGCTATACGAGTGAACAATGTGGTCTCCATGGTGCCAAGAGCTTGTATGTGTAGAGTGCGGACATGTAGCTACCGAGACGCCGTATGGTATCTCAACATGCAATCATCCTGACCAAAGTATTCGTACAGAAGTCAGGCATCTTCTACACATCCCTAGCCACTGGCAAACAAGACTGCCGCTACCTACGCTAAAGCTTAAGTTTCTTCGGGAACAAGTAAAGCGTCGGCTGATGCAAGCGCGAGCAGCACAACTGCAAGCGCGAGCAGCAGCCGTTGTAGAACAACGGCTAATTGCTGAGAAAGCCAGACTTAAGCGAATTCAAGAAGTCAAGGAATTGGCAGCCAGAATCGCACAAGAACAACAAGAAACCAAAGAACGAAAAATCCAGGCTATCCTGGCCGATGGAAACGACTGGCTCGAACCTCCTCCCGGCGCGGATCCAATAGTCTGGGCAGCTACCTGTCAAGAAATGGCAGAGATACTCCTGGAAACATCATGACACCCATCTTCTGTCACGCTTTCGTGACCTTCACTGCTGTCGACAACAACGGCAATCCCATCATCACAACCATCGAAAACATCGATGAGGCTGGCAACGTCACCAAGGAGATTACTGAGATCCTGGTAGCACGAGTGACCTTTGCTGCCTATCATGCTGAAGCACACGAAACCACACAGTACGCTGCCGCATGGACAGCACCCATGGACAATTTCTCTCGCGCTACTGGCCGCAGCATCGCCGGCAGTCGCTTGGAGAACACCAGTGCAGCCCATGTTCGCGACTACGTTGTAGCCGCAGGCAACTACACGGACTTCTGGCAGGGCATCTTTGCCAACGCCATGGAGAACTCTCCGTGTCGCTGGGACGTCATGGACGTCAGCTTCACAAATCCTCGTCCTTCCTACGTACCTACAGTAGACGCTGTCGTCTAAAGGTGTTATACAGGTGGAACGGGCCCTTAGCTCAGTTGGATAGAGCACCCGACTCTTAATCGGACGGTCCTCGGTTCGAATCCGAGAGGGCCCACCACCCGTAGGTTTACCCATGTATGAACTGTGGATCCGCGTTGACGGATACATTGAAGGCAAGAAGTTGTCACGCGCAAGCAAGTCTGTAGACTTGCTGCAAAAGCGCGCATCTGACTTCTTTGAAGCCACCGTGGAGTTCTGCGATGAACTAAACTCAAGTGCTCAATGCATCTGGGTTCAGCTCGCAGATAGTAAGATTCCTATCGGACTAATCAAACGCAAATGATCCTATTCCTACTGCTCGGCTATCTAGTAGCCGAGCCTGGTGCATGCATAGTAGATCAATGTGATGGAAACATCTGCCTTATCGAGACTCCAGAAGGGAACGTAGAAGTTCCCCGACGACCTCACTGGGTAGAAGGAGCACGTATCAAGTGCCCTCCAACCAGCATTGATCCTACCTAAGGGTCTCTAGCTTAATGGTTAGAGCGTCGGCCTTTTAAGCCGTAAGATTTGGGTTCGAGTCCCAAGGGACCCACCAATTTCCCCGCGCGCGGGTTGCAAAAACAGTTAATCCATTTCTGCGATTTTTCGGCGTTGGAAACTCAAGGAAAGCCGCCTGCAAGGGCGGCTTTCTTCTGCGAGGTAACAACACATGAATCCAACAAGAAAGCAAGAATGGCTAGCGGCTCTAAGATCAGGCAAATACCAACAGTACCAAGGCGCACTATCAGGTGGTCCTGATGGCAAAAACCTTTGCTGCCTAGGTGTTCTAAACGACATCTCCAATCTTGGAGAATGGGACAGCACCGGCGCCTACGTAATCGGCACCGATCTTCATTGCGATCACGAACAGTATGATCCTACAGCTGTTGAGAAAGAATTTGCTCACGCAGTTGTTGTCTACTGGGCTGATTTGTCCAGCCAGAATCCACTGGTAGACATCGGTGATAAGCGATGGACTGGGCTTGTAAGCAAGGTGACTGTCAAGGACGGCAAAAGATTCTTGGAGATCTCTGAGCTAAACGACGAAGGCTGGACCTTCGCACAACTAGCTGACTTGATCGAAGCGCAACTATGATTCCTCAATGGTTCTACAAAGCGCTTAAGAACGAACTGCGCGACCTGCTCACAAAGTACGTAACCGTAGACCTAGAGTACTACGAAGATCGTATCTGCATCACACTGTACTTTGATGGCAGCATCATTGCAGAAGCAGAAGCATACAACTACTAAAGGACTCACCATGCCAATTGAACACCGACATGGCGATCTACTCGCCGCCAACATGGATGTGCTAGCCCACGGATGCAATTGCTTTTGCACAATGGGTGGAGGCATCGCCCGAGCCATTCGAGCCAAGTACCCTGAAGTATACGTAGCCGACTGCAGCACTCGCAGCGGCGACCGTTCCAAGCTTGGAACCTACAGCTACTGCCTAGCATACGACGGCACTACTGTCTTCAACTTGTACACTCAATTCACTTACGGAAGCGGACTGCAAGTAGACTACGAAGCAGTCATGGCTTCCATGTACAAAATGAAAGACTGGCTAGACGCTGCAGACCCTGAGTGCGCAAAGCAAGTAGGCTTCCCTCACATCGGCTGCGGTCTAGCAGGTGGCGACTGGAAGGTAGTGGAGGAAATCATTGAAACCGTATTCAACGATCGCACAGTGTACGTCTATGTACTCTGACTTCATTGTTCCACCAGCTATTGCGCTGGTAACAAGCACACCAGCAACACCTAATTCAAACGACGAGCCACAAATGTGGTCTGTACCCAAAGGGTCGTCGATGGTGAAGACTAGGAAAGAGTGGGCTTCAAGAAACAACAAAAGCCGTGGCCACCGCTGGTCCCCCTGGCCATCAGCAAGAACCCCTGTAGTACACGTACGAGATAATACTCAACCAATTGCAGATTCACTCGTACCAATTGATTTTGGAGCCAGCTATCACGACCCCTACTTGATTCTGCTAGTAAACAACCAATGGTACTATCATGCAGGCCTCAGATTCATGAAAGAAGTGGCTAGCACCCATGGCATCCGACTGGGATGGCCGCTAGCTGGTGAATACGGCTGGTACAAACAAGACTACACAGAATGTGAACTCTTTCTTGTAGGCGGTACCCTGGCGCAAAAAGCCGGGCTAGGCTTCTAATACAAAGGGCCCTGGTTTTCCAGAGCCCTTTGACCTGATTGCTCAGATGAGTTATCAGTCGAAAGTCATTGAAGCGTACGCTGGGAAACCAGGCACATTCAAAGGCGTCACCTTCATAATGAAGGTTGCACCAGAAGCGCCAGCCTGGTCAGTAACATCAAGAACAATAGCTCCTGCTGTAGTACTGGTCACCAGCATGCGCGACAGGTCATCAACTGATACCAAGGTGCCAGTTGTAGGACTGAAGTCTGCTTCAGTAGAAGCAGTAGCAATCAACATGTCATCTCCAGCAAAGAGCTCAATCAGACACGTAATAGCTTCATCAGCTACGACATAGTCATTAAGAGCTTCCTGGAATGTAGTGAGCGAAATGCTCACAGCAATCACATCAGCTGCTTCGGTTCCAACACTAATTGTTGGAAGATAACGCCTCTGACGGAGCATACGCTCCTGAACGAAACCACGAGCGCCACCACCGTAGGCGCTTGAACTTGAATTTGGCATTCTTACCTCCATAACTGTAAGTTATCCGCCCTCACATCGCCAAAGATGAGTGCCCACTAGGCACTGGGACGGCCAAGCACATACTAACTGGTCCGGCAGACTCCGGTCAATCACAAGAGAAATGGAAATGGCTAGCAGAACTTTGTTCCAATCAGCTCGTACCTCACCACGTCCAGCAGATACCCGTAACAACGCAGGTGGACGTGCATACAGCGTAGAAAACCAGGTGGCCTTGGCCATGCTGGCTTGTACCGGTACGTTCAACAACACTTTTTACGTCAGTGGCGCAAACCAACTGACCGACATGCTCAGACTGGCTCGTGCATGCGACCCCATGTGGGTTGCACGCGTCGCAGTTTATGCTCGCACCAGCGGACTCATGAAGGATGCACCAGCGTTGCTGGTTGCACACCTGTTCAGCTTGGATGACAAGGCCGCGTTCAAGGCCGCGTTCCCCCGCGTTATCAACAACATCGGACAGCTACGCAACTTCGTACAGATGGTGCGTAGCGGTGTAACTGACAGAAAGTCCTTTGGTACCAGCGGAAGGAAGATGATCGCCACCATGCTCAACAGCATGGATCCAGGGCGCATCTTCTGGCAAGCATACGGCACCAACCCTTCCTTCAAGGACGTACTGAGCCTAACGCACCCCAAGCCTGAATCAGCTGCACATGATGCACTCTTCGGATACTTCATGGGCAAGCCTTATGAGCTAAGTGAACTGCCGGAGAACATCCAGAACTTCGAACGCTTCAAGGCTGGCGACACCAACGAGGTACCGGCAGTACCGTTCTTGCGTCTCACAGCGTTGAACTTGTCAGTAATTCAGTGGCGCGAGGTTGCTCGCACCATGTCTTGGAATCAGCTCCGCATCAACATCAACAACCTCACTCGCAAGGGTGTGTTTGCTGATGCTGGCACTACCGCATACGTTGCCGACAAGCTTCGCAACCCCAAGGCCATCCTTGGGGGCAGCACCTTGCCGTTCGCCGTGTACAACACGTATCTGAACCTCGACCCCAGTGTGCCGACTAGCATCAAGAACGCAGTCGCCCAAGCAGTAGAAATTTCAGCACGTAATGCACCGGCACTAAAGGGTGAGACCTTGGTTCTCGTAGACTGCAGTGGCTCTATGAGCTCGCCAGTCACCGGGTACCGTGCAGGCGCTACCACGTCAATGACATTCAACATGGCTGCTACGTACTTTGCTGCCTCACTAGTCAAGGCCAATCCAGATCACGTAAAGGTGCTGGGTTTCGACATTCAGGTCTACGAACCTAAATTCAACGCCATGGACTCTGTAGCTACAATTGCTCAAGCAATTGGTACTAGCGGTGGAGCAACCGACTGCGGCGTAGGACTACGTTGGGCTCTTGCTCACGGTGCCAAATGGGACAACATCATCATGATCTCAGACAATGAGAGCTGGATGAACAGTTCACGATGGAACCGCACAGGACTTACTGGCCGCCATGGATGGGGCTATCGCCGCAAGGGATGGGCTGACAACAGCGCCACCACCACGCAAGCCGCATGGACAGAGTACAAGCGTCGTCGTCGAGGAGCTAAGCTCTTTTGCATCGACATTAGTCCCAGCACAGGCACACAAGCTGCCAACGATCGCGACGTGATGAACGTCAGTGGTCTCAGTGATGCTGTCTTCTCCGTAGTTGCTCACGTAGCAGAAACCGGTGGAGCCACCAGCTGGCAAGATATCCTTGGTCAAGTAGACCTAGGTTAATCAGAGAGCGCCCTTCGGGGCGCTCTCCCAATTTGGAGAACCAATGATTTCAGTACCTATGACGCTGACACCAGCGCTTGTAGATGCACTAGCACTAGACAATCAAACACCAGAAGGCTACAGACCAGCATACAACGGAGAAAGTGTAGGTTTGGATCTGTACAATGCTGGACCAAACTTCGCTATCCCAAGCGTTCTAAGTATGCCAAACGCCTACGATCTCTACAGTATGGCAGATGATCCAGAAATCAAAACTTGGCTTGACATCCCAGAACGACTAAGAAAGGCTGTATTCAAAAAGCTTATGCCAACTGGAGTTAAGACAGTAATTCCCGTAGGTTACGTTGGAATTATCAAGGAACGAGGTTCTATTACAAAGAGCCCACTTCTGTCTAGGGCAGGAGTTATCGATCCAGGGTACTCTGGAGAGATCTTTGTTAACATGGTGAATGTCTCACCTGAGTTGATGACAATCAACGCAGGTGCAAAGAGTCCTTTCCAACTGGTAGTAATGGCTTGCACAAGTTTCTACAAGATTGTAGACGAAGAAGAGTTCCAGCGACTACACGCTAGCACTCAACGAGCAGAAGGACTGATCGGAAGTTCCGATTAGTGTCCTTTCGGATATAGCCCCTGCTCTAGAAGAAGCCTTTAAGCTAGGCTATTTTTCAAATTGGATTATTCCCACAAAGCGATGATTAAAGTAAGAAAATTCACCCTGTCAATGAAGTTCCTGGAGCCCTACAAAACTCAAGAAGTACCCTGGGGTGGCCACGGGTTGGGCTACGTAGTGTACAAGCGCACATACGCTCGTCGACTAGACGACAACAATCCTGAAGCAGGGACTGAAGAATGGTGGCAAACATGCAGGCGAGTAATCGAAGGCATGTTCATGATGCAGAAGCGTCATTGCGTAGAGATCGGAGTACCTTGGAACGATACCAAGGCTCAGGCGACTGCAAAGGTAGCTTACGACAGACTATTCACTCTCAAGTGGACTCCACCAGGTCGTGGCCTGTGGATGATGGGTACCGACTTCGTAGAGAACAAAACTGCTGCCGGACTATTTAACTGCGCATTCAGAAGCACAAAGGACCTAGCCACCAAAGGCGGCTACTTGTTCCAGTGGATGATGGATGCACTCATGGTCGGCATCGGCGTAGGCTTTGATACCCTAGGCGCCGGCACAATGGTCATTCAATCCCCAGGATCAATGCATCCTACTCCCGAACCAGTTGACGGTAGAGTAAACGAATACGTTCAGCTTGATGGCTGCTGGTACTGCATTGTAGACGACAGCCGAGAAGGCTGGGTAGAAAGCGTACGCATTCTACTAAACGCCTACTACTTCGGATACGAACTACCTGAATTCGACTACAGCAGAGTGCGCCTAGAAGGCGCACCTATTCGTGGATTCGGAGGTACAGCTAGCGGACCAGGACCACTACAAGATCTACATGCACAGCTTGTTCTCCTGTACGAAGCTGCTGTTGACAAGCTGATCAATAGCGAGATGATTGTCGACACGCAAAACCTCATTGGACGCTGCGTAGTAGCAGGTAACGTACGACGCAGTGCCGCACTAGCAATGGGACAAGCAGACGACAACAGGTTCTTGCTGCTCAAGGATCCAACTCAGATTCATGAATGGGAAGCAGAGCTTGCTACACTAGCTGAACAGTTTCCTATTCCAGACGTAATCCAACCTGAAGAGCTTGCTGAACTGATCGGAACGGATCTAAAGCTCGTAGTGGAAGCAGATTTCAGCTGGGACGGACCTCCTATCACTGATGAGATGCTTGCTGCCTACAACAGACAGGAAGAACTCAAAGACCTCATCGCCAACCATCCACTACGTCACCATCGCTGGGGCTCCAACAACAGCGTGAACGTCAGTGGCGTTCAGGACTACACTCCATACGCTGAGCTGACCGTACGCAACGGTGAGCCAGGTTACATCTGGCTGGAAAACGCACGGCACTTCGGTAGAATGAAGGATCCTGCTCGTGAAGATGACCTGCTAGTCATGGGCTTCAACCCGTGCGTTACAGGCGACACCTGGGTGCCAACTGATCGTGGGTACAAGCAAGTAACCGACCTAGTCAATGCCCAAGACCTTAGTTTGCAAGTCAATGGCAAGTACTACAATGCGCTATCTAACGGCTTCTGGCAGACAGGCGTGAAGCCGGTCCTAAAGCTCAGTACTCGCGAAGGTTATGAGCTTAAGCTCACTGCCGATCACAAGGTACTGACAACCAACAGATCCTGGGTAGAAGCCAAGGATCTACGCTACGGAGACCGCATTGTTCTGAACAACCACAGAGCAGTGCAAATGGAATCAGTTGTAGACCACAAGCATGCCGAAGGATTCCTTCTAGGCCTCCTTGTAGGTGATGGAACCTTTGCCGCAGGTGAAGCAGTACTAAGTTTCTGGGACCCTCAGCTTGCTCTGGCAGCTTGCACTGCGTACGAACAAGCATTTGGAGCTCGTGAACCCGGTCTGTCCTTCATCGAGGATCGAAATGAATGGCGTCTACGTCGGAACGCAATCACCCAAATTGCAGCCGAGTACGGTATCACCCAGGGTAGCAAGAGAAACATCGACAAGCTAATGAGTTCGTCCGACAGTGTTCTTCGAGGTTTTCTACGCGGTCTATTCGACGCCGATGGAACTGTAATTGGCAGTCAGCAAAAGGGAGTGAGTGTCAGGCTTTGCCAGAACGATCTCCAAATGCTCAAGTCAGTACAGCGCATGCTTCTTCGTCTCGGAATCACCAGCACCATCTACCAAAACCGTAGAGAAGCTGGAAAATACGAACTCCCTGACGGACAAAGCGGATACAAATTGTACAGCTGTAAGGCAGTACACGAACTAGTCGTCTCCAACGAAGATCTAGTTCACTTCAACAGCCAAGTCGGCTTTGCATCAACAGCAAAGCAAGAGCGTCTTTCTACAGCGCTCGCCAATTACAAGCGAGCGCCTAACAAGACCAAGTTCTATGCACACTTCGAAGACCTAGAATATCTGGGTGAAGAAGCTGTGTACGATGTAACTGTTGAGGATGTACATGCATTCGATGCCAATGGACTTTATGTTCACAACTGTGTCGAACAACAGCTAGAAGACGCGGAGCTATGCTGCTTGGTAGAAACCTACCCCTGGCTACACGAGAGCTACGAGGATTACCTTGTTACTCTCAAGATCGCTTACTTGTACGCTAAGACAGTGACGCTGGCTAAAACCCAATGGGCTGAAACCAACGCCATCATGTTGAAAAACCGACGCATTGGCTTGTCCATGAGTGGTTTCATCCAAGCTGCGTACCAGAAAGGCTTCCAGACCATGTTCAGCTGGTGTGACAACGCTTACGAGTACGTACGAGCACTAGACAGCACATACAGTGACTGGCTGTGCGTACCGCGTAGCAAGCGAACCACATCTATTAAACCCAGTGGCACAGTAAGCAAACTCAACGGCTCAAACCCAGGCATCCATCATCCAGAAGCAGAATTCTATATCCAACGGATTAGGTTCGCTGAAGATAGTGATATGCTTCCAGCCCTTCGGGCTGCTGGGTACCACGTGGAACCCTGCGTATACAGTCCACGTACTCAAGTAGTTAGCTTCCCCGTGCACGAACAAGAATTCGTGCGTGGCAAAAAGCAAGTCAGTATGTGGGAGCAGCTAGAGATCGCTGCATCCATGCAATACTACTGGGCAGATAACAGTGTGTCCGTTACCGTAACTTTCCAAGATCACGAAGCCGCCAGCATCCCCCATGCTCTTGCACTCTACAGCAAGAGACTGAAAGCTGTTAGCTTCTTGCGCTACAAGGAAACAGGGTACGCACAGGCTCCTTACGAGCCTGTTGACGAGGATACTTACAATCAGATGCTAGCAGCTTGCACTCCAGTTCAACGAATTAACACCGGTGAACGTGCAGCAGGTGAGCGATTCTGTAGCAACGATAGTTGCGAGATTGATTTTGGAGACGAAAATGGGATTCTTTGACAGACTTGTAGATACCGTGGTGGCGATGCCAGCTCGTGTTCTAGCCGTACCAGTAAAGCTACTAGATGACGTAACTGAGCCTGCCCTAGCAGGCGAGTCCCTAGTGGGCGACTTGGCTGACCAGGTCAAGTACGTAGTAAAGGGAACGTCTAAGAACAAGCGATGGGATGGTCATAACACTACCGGTGAACGCGACTAACTCGTAGAGGAGCAGCGCCGCAGGCGCTGCTCTTTCTTCGAGGGAGGTGTAGAAGTACACTTTCGGAGTTGACAACTAGTAGCCTTCAGGCTACAAATACAGTTCAGCTGTTTGAAAACTCTATAGTGAATGACCCTGCCGGCAAACCGGCATATGGGGCGCTAGCTCAATTGGGAGAGCACCGGCTTTGCAAGCCGTAGGTTACGGGTTCAAGTCCCGTGCGCTCCACCATGTCCACAAGGACATCGCCTACGCTGTAGGCACAAGTTGAGAATGTTCTGCACGAGATCTCACTCTAATCACAAGTGCAACTGATGGTTAATTGAAATACCAACACCTATCAGTTTACGACGACTCCGGAAGAGACTCTGGATAGGTAGAGAAAAAGAGCTAAACTCTTGATCAAGTAAACAAAGTAAGCCGGCCAGCCCAAACGTCTACCAAAGCAAGTTGCTTACCTCTTGGCACCTACAAGGAAGGACAATCAGAAAGAATTGAAGTACGATCGTGGCTTCGGTCATTGACTGCAGAGAATAGGTCTGTTGACGCTGGAATAAGACAGCTGCCCCCCGGAAACCAAACGAATGTGAAGAGCCAGGAACTGGCGGTGGCAACACCAATGGCGCCGAAGCAATTCGCATTACGAGGTTTCCGGGGTAAGTTTCTCCCAGCAACCGAGGGGGTATATGCTGTTAAAGTAGGCAGCTCGGTCTGTAAAACCGTAGTCTCTGACACGAGTGGGTTCAATTCCCTCTACCCTCACCATGTGATGCGAGTAGCGCGGGGCTACGCAGTACTGTGCACCTGTTGCTATATGCACCGTAAGGAATCTTACCATCACAACCATCTAGCGGGTTGACCGAGTGGCTTAAGGTGCACGCCTGGAAAGCGTGTGTGCCCGCAAGGGCACCGCGGGTTCGAATCCCGCACCCGCTGCCAATCAGGAGACGTGGTCGAGTGGTTTATGGCTCTGGTCTTGAAAACCAGCAGGGTACGGAAGTGCCCTCGTGGGTTCGAATCCCACCGTCTCCTCCACATGAAGTACAAACACACAAACGAAACCAATAGTAGGCTTCTGCTACTATCTGCAGTCTGCTATGCTTTAGCATTAGCAGGTCTAATTTTCTAACACACTGGGGATTCGTCAAGTTGGTAAGACCCGGGTTTTTGGCACCCGTATGCGCAGGTTCAAATCCTGCATCCCCAACCACTTACCAGGAATAATCGTGGGATTCGAACACGTAAGAATCGAAAAGAAATTCACCATCTCTCATGTCTATCGCGACTGGCTAAACGACATGGGCTTCCACGGAGCAGCCAGGTACGAACTCACAGCAGACTACGAAATAGACAAGGGTAAGGCTAAACCAAACCCATGCGTGTACCTGACTGTCACTGACTGCACACGACAAATTAGCCTGGACTTCTCTGGAAACACAGAAAACGACGGCACGGTAGAAAACAACATCAAGAAAGCGCAACGACTAATCTCTGCGCTGAACCTGGTGATCCTACACCTCAAAAACGAAGTCGAAGGAGAACAAGTCTCCTTCGCAACGACCACCTAGGTCTCGTGGCGGAATTGGTAGACGCGCAGCGTTGAGGTCGCTGTCCGCTTCGGCGGGTCCGGGTTCGAGTCCCGGCGAGACCACCAACAAACCAATAAACAAACCAAGAGACAAACCATGCTGTACCATTGGAGAGGATGCCCTGAAAGCATCGAGTACGTACGAACTCTAAGTTCGATCGTTACCGCAGAAACCCGAGACTACTACCAAGATGTAGTTGTCTGCGTAGGTGGAGACGGTACGTTGCTTCAAGCAATTCGCACCTGCACCAACCTTACTCGGTTCCTTCCAATCAATCTAGGTACCCGCGGGTACTTGATGAACAGAGCTACACCTGCAAAAGACCTTGCAGAAGCTATCAATCAGAAGCTTCTGCACGCCTACCAGTTCCCCCGGCTACACGATGGTCATCGTTGTGCTCTAAACGAGATTGCTGTAGTACCTGCAGCAGATCAAAGCGTTAAGTTGCACGTCAGCATCGATGGAGTACCAGTTAGCTCCGAACCTGTCATTGGTAGCGGAGTACTAGTTGCCACCGGTGCTGGAAGCACCGGTTGGAACATGGCAGCTGGAGGAAGTGCACGACATGCACTTTCTGCAGACTTGTCACTCACGTTCATCAACGCATACTCACCACGGGTTCCCCCTATGGTGGTACCGTTTGACAGCAGAATCACCGTGACTCCGCACGAACGGAACAAAAGGCCTGCCCGCACACGCATTGACGGTGTTTCTCAGCCCAGAACGCACGAACAGGTCTTCCACATTGACCTATCAGGTACTCCAGTAGAAATTCTGTACATGCCTGACCACAATTTCACGCGACGCATGATCGCTAAGGTAATTCGATGATTAACACTCAAGCCATCCGTCACCTTAGTGACCTGGATACAACTCCGTTCATGAACAGGGTTGTGAAGTCCCAGGAAGAGCTAGGTGAAATGGCGGCTGCTGCCTTGGTGGCAGCTGCCAGCCCCAACGCTAGTGCATCTGCAGACGACAATCTTCTAGAAGAAGCAACTGATGTTGTAATCTGCGCACTAGATGTATTGTTTGCCGCCGGCTACCAAGAGTCACAGATCGTGCAAATGATCGACACCAAGTGTAGAAAATGGGCGCGGAAGCAAAACGCACTCAACGCACTCAAGGTAGAAAGACAGTTCTCTTTTGTGAAGAGGTAGATGGACAACACGTTCTACTCAACTACGACGGTAAGAAGTTCTGGCTTACAGTAAGCCAGGAGCCAATCGAACCAGCTGCACCACCACCACCAATCAGCACGTACAACAGATGGACGCTAACATTGTTCTTCGTGCTGCTGCTTGTTCTAGGATTTTTCTGCGGAAGTATGTAACATGCCCAAGCTATCTACGAAACGCGAACAAATCAACAACTTCTGCAACTCAAAAAAATACACTGGGCGGAAAATTTCAGGAGGATTGGTCGAGTGGTTTAAGACAGCGGCCTGCTAAGCCGTAGGGCCGAAAGGTCCTCATGGGTTCAAATCCCATATCCTCCTCCACTGTCGTTAAGGATGAGCAACGTGATTCGAGTCGGTGACGTGCCGGGGCTGCGGGAGTTCCTGTACCAGTATCTGGGCGCATGGAACCTGAGCGCACCTTCAGACGCGAGCGGGCGGACCCTCCCCCTTCCCACGCTACTGGCGTTGATCCAGCAAGTGCTTTGACATCTACTAGATAGCAAGTTACAGTGCTATCACACTGGGGATTAGCCAAGCTGGTAAGGCTACGGGTTCTGGTCCCGTGACGCGTAGGTTCGAACCCTACATCCCCAACCAGGAATTCTCATGACACAGTACAAACAATTTCAACTTCGTGACGGCACTACCACTACTACTTGTTGGCTACCAACAATCAAGAAAGGTATTGTGCTAGAACCTGGTATGAAAGTGACTCTGTCTGATGCACAGAGTCGTTGGTGGACGATTGAGAACATCGGTACTACCACTCGTACTAAAGAAGAAGTAAAGAGAAAAGAACGCATTGCCAGAAAGTACAGGCAAGCAACAGACATTTAAGATACTCTAGCATGAACTTCTCGATGACAATTGGCGCAAAGCAAAGTGCACTTATCTAGTTCGGCTTCAAGCCTGCTCCAAGACATAGTGTTTCCTGCACCAATTTGAAACTCCTTCTGACTTGGATCTAAGTGATGGAATTCTAATGCAGCGATACATTTACTGTATCCACAGATTCCACACTTTTTGCCCTTGTACTCAAGAGCTTTGATCTTTAACATCTTTCGGCGGCGGTCCACATGATACTTGTTTCTGCACTTCCGATTGCAAAACTTCTTAGGACCTCGTTGACCAACTGGTGTACTGTTGTTACAGGTATGCCATGCACAAATCATATTAACCTTCCTGGGTTAATTCAAACGTAACACACATGGACCGTAAGCTCAAATGGTGGTAGCGCTCGACTGTTAATCGAAGGGTCGCGGGTTCGAATCCCGCACGGTTCGCCATTGTACACCCTCATTACGCTCCCATCGTCTAGTTGGACCAGGATACCGCCCTCTCACGGCGACGACGCGGGTTCGAATCCCGCTGGGAGTACCATTCCTCAAGCCCCCAGAACAAAATGAATTACAGAACTCTACTCAAGTTCGCCGCATATGCTACTGCTTGTATCGCACTTGCGTTCCTGACTGGCACTACCACTGTACTGTGGTGGCTCGTCTGGGCAACGCTAGCAGTTGTGCTTGCCGCACTACCAGCAGCAGCAATGCTAGAAGGTCTCCTCGATGCTCTAGAAGACATCGACTTTGGAGACCTAGTAGACTAAGAGCCTCCCTCAAGGGGGCTCTTGCCTTTAGTGAGACAATGTCAGAAACAAAGTATACCCCGAAGCCCTCAGGAACTAACCTCTTCATTGAGGAGTTCGACGTAAAGCCCGTCAGCGCCAGCGGCCTGTCGCTACCAGACAGCATGAAGCAAACTTTCTTTGGAGTAGCATTCGCTGGATCAGATGCCACACTGCCAGTAGGTACCATCGTAATCCCGTCTGTAAAGAAGAGCCTCAAGGCCCGCGTAGGTGACACCACCTACATCGTTTGCGCACAAGAAGATCTACTTGGTATCATCGAAGTAGAGGAAGCAAATGAAGACACTACGAAGAGGTGATAGCGGACGCGAGGTAGCCAATCTAAAAGGCTACCTCGCTGGCTCAGGCATGAGGCAAACCAAGTCAGACAGATTTGATCTAGTCTGTGAAGCCAGTGTCAGAGCACTACAAGCTCATGAAAATCTTGAGCAAGATGGCATCGTCGGCCCCAAGACCTGGAAAGACGTACTGCAACCTGACAGAATCTATGCAGATACAATTGATGTACTCAAGTGGATTCAGCCGCGCACTCCCTACTATCCCCAACGCGACAACCAGTACAACCCTGCTGGTACCTGCAACGTCACTTCATTGGCTATGGTCCTGGCCTTTCATGGTCAGAAACCCTGGAAAACCGACCAGCTAGAAGATGACCTGTTCTGGTTGCTTCAGCGCCCAGAGTCAATCAGGTACTTCAACAAGAATTTCCCTGCGCTGAAAAAGATGGGATACAAGCCGCGGCATGTACACGGCATGCTCGGGTACTTGGCTAAGCTGCTTGGCTACAGCTGGAATTTGTCAGAAGCCACAAGCTGGAATGCAATGAGCGCCTTTGGCACCAGTACCGGCCCCCTCATCACCAGCGGTAGCTTCACCCGCGCCGGGCACATCATCGTTGTAGTAGGCATGACAATCAACAATGACCTGGTCGTGCATGATCCATGGGGCGACTGGAACAGTGGCTACAGAGATCAGAACGGTAAGTTCAGAATCTACAGTCATGCCGACATGCAGAAGGTACTAAGCGGAAGGTCCTCGGACCTTAAGCGCACTCACAGGATCAGCAAGTGAGTAACCGAACAGCTGAACTAAGTTTCATTGCTGTCCGAAGCCGACTTGAAAGCGAGCGCAATCGCGCACTCGCCATTCTCCAGAACTACTGGAGTAACCCAGTCGCTATCGGAGAACACTCTGATCTCCCTGAGGAGATCTATAAGGCACTGTGTGAACTCACGGAAGCCGAAGACAGACTGATTATGCTGGCGCGCATCGCGCTCATGCCTGAAACCAGTCAACCGATTGTCCAGCTAGCATCAAGCTAAAAGGAGAACAAATGGACGCTACCTACACGTAGGTACAGATTGCAGCCTTTTTCAAAAGGCTCGAAGAAGTAGCAACCGCATTGGATGTTACTCTAGAAGACATTGACTTTGATGACATCACTTGGCCGTACTACGATGAGTACGAAGACAAGTGGATAGGCGAAGTAGAAGGACATATCAACACCAGCTACCAACGGCCTGTGTGCGGACGCGGTTGTTGCGGATACGAAACTTTCTACGAAAAGATCCCAGCGAAGTACCTGTTCGACAACAACTGGCGTACTATTCTTGCAGCCGATCAGGCGCAAGCTGCTGAAGATCTGCGCCTGAAGCAAGCTGCTGAAGAAGCAGCTAAGGCCAAGCGTCAAGCTGCTGAAGAGCAAGCACGCTTGGCGCGTCGTCGCCAACAATACCTGCAGCTCCAAAAGGAATTTGGAGGCTCAGATGTCTGAGTTCTCCTATGATCCTAACTGGAAGCTACGTGTTGTGGTAGATGGGACCTTGCAGCCTGGCGAACAACTCGCGCAGGCACTTCATGCTGCAATCGAATTCGCTAATGACCATCCCAGCGTACAAGCAAGATGGCATGCACTGAGCAACAGCGTGGTAGTAATGAGCGCCACAACCGAGCAGCTACACCAGCTGCTCGACCGGTGCCAGGATAGAGAACTACAACACAGTGTGTTTGTTGAGCCCGACATGGACGATCGACTCACAGCTGTATGTGTTGAGCCTACACGAGAAGGAAAGCGAGTGACCAGTAACTATCCACTGGCACTCAAGGGTCTTTGACCCGCGAGGGGCTTGTCCCCTCGTTCTTGAGGGATTAGTTCAGTGGTAGAACGCCAGACTCTAAATCTGGATGTCAGGGGTTCAAACCCCCTATCCCTCACCATGGGTCCGTTAGCCAAGGCAAGACACGTGTCGTACGAAGTGCGGGTTCAAGTTCCGCCGGATCCCCATTCCAAAGGAAACAAATGAATCAGAATCTAAGTGACGTCACCGTCATCCTCGACAGAAGCGGCTCAATGGGCCTCCTCCAAGATCCCACGATCAGTGGCTACAATGAATTCAAGGGCGAGCAGGCCGCCGCCGAAGGCGAGTGTATCTGGACAGAAGTTCAGTTCAGCTCAGGCTTCAAGGCACATGAAGTCACTGTCAGCCCTACACCAGTAGGGGCCGTCAGAGACCTGAGCGCGAAAAGCTACATCCCTGGCGGGATGACCGCACTCTACGATGCTATCGGTCATACCATTAACTCCGTAGGTACGCGCTTGGCTGCCATGCCAGAAGCTGATCGACCGGCGACTGTCATGATCGTCATCACCACAGACGGATATGAAAACTCCTCCAGAGAGTTTTCAAGAGACGCTATCAAGAACATGATTACGACTCAACAGGAGAAGTACAACTGGCAGTTCATCTTCATGGGCGCTAACCAGGACGCTATCTTGGCGGCCAAGCATCTAGGTATCGACGAAGACAGTAGCCTGTCGTACGCCAGTACGAACGAAGGCCAGGAGCAGGCATACAAGTCGCTAAGCAGAAACTTGTCTCTTAGTCGAGCTTACGCAAGTGCGGGAGTTTCTCGAAAGGCTGTGTTCACCGTCAATGATCGAGCTGTCCAGTACGATCAAGGTGCTGTCGACAACCTACGAAGCGACGCATAGCGTCGCTTTGTCCAAAGAGTAGTTGCGTAGTCTACACACTAGTGTTACTGTTGGGGTTCAGCTCATTGAAAAACGCAATACTGTTGTAAACCTGAGGGCTCCAGGAGCCCTCTACTCGGGGAGTAGCTCAGCTTGGTAGAGCGGGCGCTTTGGGAGCGTCAGGTC
>Ga0208299_1000187_pt1 | contig 59032 bp, 84 predicted proteins | sample 15_taG_FD_184089 | JGI IMG/M metagenome (GOLD analysis project Ga0208299, IMG submission 184089) | Marine viral communities from the Subarctic Pacific Ocean - 15_ETSP_OMZ_AT15312 metaG (SPAdes) (version 2) | ecosystem: Environmental > Aquatic > Marine > Oceanic | place: Pacific Ocean | collected... | reverse complement strand
CTGGCCGCTGCGGCGTTCGGCATCTACAACCGGAAGAAGGGAGCCCCCGTGGGAATCAAGATTGACCCCGTGAAGCGAGCTGAACGCCAGGCGAAGCGCAAGGCGCGCCGTCAGGAGATCATCGAGGACGCCATGTCCTGGCTCATGGGTAACCCCAACGAGGCCCACAAGCTCGGTACAGCTGGTATCCTGAGCGCGGACCTCCGCAAGCAGGTACGCCCTGCCCTTGGAAAGAAGTAGCATGCCCGACATGGAAAAACTGGAACAGGCCCTCCCCGAGGGGATGTCTGTCTCGAAGCTCACCGAAGTCCTCAAGACCGCTGGGTACGACCTCGTCCCGACCGAGGGAGGAGAGCCTCCCGAAGAGGACGACGCTCCGCCGTTCGGCTCCGAAGAGGGCCCGCCCGAGAAGGACGACGCCTCCGAGGAAGGGGAGGAGAAGCCCAAGGACGAGGAGAAGGACGAGGAGTCCGAGCGCAAGTACCCGAAGGGCAGCGACGGCGACCGCCTGCAGATGCTCAAGAAGTTCGTCTGAACCCGTAGGAGAGGATCATGACCACTACCCCCGAAGTCCCCGCAGCCGCGCCCGTCGCTGCTCCCGCAGCCGCCGCAGCGCCTGTTGCCGCCGAGCCCGTCGCAGCCGCGCCCGTTGCCGCCGAGCCCGTCGCAGCCGCACCGCAGATCGAGATGCCCGCGCCGCCCCCGGCGCCCGAGTTCCCCAGCGCCGACGGCTACGACTGGTCGACGTTCGAGGGCAGCTTCGACGGCTTCGACGAGCGTCTGAGCCCCTGGATGCAGGGACTCCACGGCCACCTGACGGAAGGCCACAACGCCGAGCTGGAGGCCTCCAGCCGACAGACCCGCGAGTGGCAGGAGCTGTACAACGCCGTCGTGCTCGGTGACGAGGACCCGCGCCTCGCTCAGCTGAACGAGAGCATCGGAGCCAAGGACACCTACGCCAAGAGCCTCGAAGAGCGCATCCGTGCGTTCGAGGCGGCGGACGTGGAGCGCCAGGAAGCCGAGGACAACGTCTACTTCGAGAAGCTCCAGGCCGACTACGGCGAGCGCTTCGCAGCGAACCCCCAGTTCGTCGACGCCTCCATGCCTCTGGTCGACGCCGGCTTCATGCCGCACGAGGCTTTCGAGCTGGCCGCCATCGGCCAGGTCGACGTGGCCGCGAAGCTCATCGAGCAGGTCAACGACAGCAGCATCGTACACGAGCTGCTCATGTCTCGCCAGCCGAAGACCGCGGCCCCCGCCCCTGCTCCGGTGGCCGCTCCCAAGCCTCAGCCGCGCAAGGCCGCCGGGGTGGTGACGGGCACCGACGTCGTCGAATCCCTGCCCGAAGCCAAGCCCAAGCCCCTCCCCAGCTGGGAGGCGAACCCCCAGGCGGCGACCCGCGCCGCGCTCAAGCGAGCCTTGGCCCGCTCGAAGTGACCTTTTTCTCTTGACACGTCAACTCGCCTGTGTTACCTTACAGGAGCACGGGCGATCTGACGCCCGCCACTCTCTCCCTACCGAGGACCTGTAACACATGGGTTTTTCCGCTGACGTCATTCTGACGACTCTCCAGGAGCTTCGAGGTCCCTACGAGGAGACCTTCACCAAGTTCCACCCGGCCTTCGAGGCGATCATCGCCAAGGGCCAGAAGAAGAAGGCCAAGGGCCCCTACATTCAGTTCGGCCTCGTGCCGGAGGGTCCGGGCTCCACGACCACGCTGCGCACCGGCGTCGAGGTGATCCAGGGAGGTCGGCGACAGACCGGCGTCCGCGGCTCCGCGTACGCTGCCACGATGATCCACGCCTGGGACGTTCCCGGCCAGGATCTCCGCGAGGCAGACGGCGAGGCCGACCTGCTCGACATCATGCAGAAGTACCCCGAGCGCGCTCTGGATGACTTCCAGCAGCAGATCGGACGTCAGCTGGTCTCCGGCGGCGAGCGCGACGTCAGCGCCATCCTGACCTTCAACTCCGACCAGACCTACGACCCGAAGGGTCTCGGTGCTGAGAGCGGTGTCTTCGAGTACGTCGCCTCCGGCACGCAGTCGAACACCACGTTCGGTGTCGCGAAGAACAGCATCGACGGCTGGTACCACCAGTACGAGCACATCAACAGCTTCTCGGCCGAGGGCCGGCGCAAGATGTCCGAGGCCTACTACGACGCCAGCACCGAGGGAACTCGGGCGATGGGCGACGTGGACCTCATCTTCGCGGACCGGGGCTCCTACCACGAGTACCTGACGAGCCTCGACGACCAGGTCCAGATCGTGGACCGGGACCTCGGCAAGGGCGACCACCGCCCGAGCGCCGTTCGCGGCGGAGTCAAGTTCCTGAACGCGACGATGTACCTCGACCGCGAGATCGTCACCAGCCGCTTCACCACGGCAGCTCCGCTGCTCGGCGTGATGTTCGGAATCCACAGCTCGACCTGGAAGCTCTTCTCCCAGGGCTCGGACAGCAACATGGAGACCATCGGCGACTTCTCGTTCCGCGGTCCCGACTACCTGATCACCCAGGACATGTGGCGGTACCAGTACGTGCTCAGCCTGGGCATCTACTGCGACAACCTCCGCTGCAACTTCGCCGTCACCGGCGGGGCGCAGGCCTGATAGGAGTATCAGCATGACCCCCACCATCGCATCTCACATCAGCGAAGTCGAGTCCGTCACGGCCTCGACGACCGCTGCCGGGCCGTCGCTCCCCTTCGGGGCGGTGTACACGATCCCGGCCACGCAGGTCGACCGGGCTCTGCTCGTCGTCGACACCAACGGCGTGCTTCTGGGAGGCCCTCAGCGCGAGCTGGGAGCCACCGACGAGCTGGTCGAGCAGGAGGCCGGCGACGGTCCCCTGGATGTCTGCTACATCCGCAACGACGGCGCCATCATCCAGCGGGGCCTCGCGGTCATGCGGGACGCCAGCGCCGGCGTCTTCTCGGGCGTGGTCGCCACGGCTGACGTGCCGGCCGCCAAGTGCCTGGGCGTGACCCTCTTCGACCTCGCCGCGAACTCCGCCGCGTTCGTCGCCAAGAAGGGCGTCGTCATCGGTGTCTCGGGCGCCGCGTTCTCTCAGGATGACTCGCTCAAGGTCAATGCTGCGGGCAAGTTCATCACGGCCTCGGCCGGCGATGATGTTGTCGGCATGGCGCTGGCTGCAGCCGCGGGCGCCGACGAAGAGATTCGCATCCTCCTCGACGTCTGAGCAAGCTGACCGGCGAGCTGCTCCTCCTCTCCCCTCTTGCCGGCCACCAGCGGCCCCGTAGGCGTGAGCCTCGGGGCCGTTCTCGTATGAGGTAGGCATGAGCCTCCTGTTGCCCCACATCCACAACCTGCGAGGCATTCGAGAGAACGCCTACGCGCAGGTCGACCACGCTCCCTCCCAGTCGGCGGAAGCCAAGTTCCGCGGCAACCTGTGGGCCAACCGGGCGCTCTTCCGTCTCGCAGAGGACGCCCCGTTCCTGTTCGAGGAGACGGAGCTGATCATCGTGGCTGAGCCCGATGTCGTGCCTACGCTCGCCACCGACCTGCTCAGCACCACGACGGACGCCTGGGTCTTGGAGACAGACCTCGTCTCAGGTACTGCGGACGCCGTGGTCTGGGAATCGAACCGCAAGTGGGCTGGTCGCGTCATCGCGATTCAGGATCCCAGCGACTCGAACGTGTACCACACTCACCGCATCCGCGAAGTCACGCTCGATGGGGTGAGCCTCAAGCACAAGATCGTGCTCGACCGGCCGTGGCCGAACGTCACGGACACGGGCCTCAGCTGGCGCGTGGCGACCAGTGAGATGGTCATCCCCGAGGACGTCATCGAGCTGCGAAGCACGAAGCTGCGCCACGATGGGTACGACTACGTGCTCGACGTGATGGGCCAGGAGGCCGCTGAGCGCGCGAACGTCTCCAGCGCCCTGGGCAACACGGTCCAGGGGCCTCCGAGGTGGGTCTTCAAGCGCGAGGCGCAGAGCCTCCGCGCACCCGTCTTCGTGCCCACGGTCACGCTGAACGGGCAGATCGCCTGGCTCGGTCCCGAGCCGGCGGGCGAGTTCGAGTACTGCTTCACGTACATCTGGGGCACGCAGGAGGACCGGATGCATCGTCCCGGCCCCCTGACCCAGGCTTCCGTGATCGGCAGCACCGAGCGGCACATGCCCTACTGGGAATCCCCTCCCTCGCAGATCAGCAACGCTGTGGTCGGCGACGGGGCCGGCGTTCTGGAAGTCAAGCTCCCGAACTACGACCGCATGGCCGGGTTCGACGACGCAGGCACTGAGCGCTTCCACCTCGCGGGGTTCAAGAAGCGCATCTACCGCCGGCGCAAGTCGGACACCAGCGGCACGATCGGGTTCGACGATCGCTTCTACCTCATCGCTGAGGTCGACGGACACGTCACCCTGTTCACGGACGACGGTACCCGAGTCCCAGACCTCGCTACCCAGCTCCGCAGCATCCAGCGGTACCAGACCCTGGGCTTCTACCCCAAGCCGGACAAGCGCTACGAGATGCGTCTCCGCTGCGTGCTCCGCCCCCCGCCCCTCGTGGACGATCAGGACGCCCCGGCGGTCCCTCCCGACGCGATCGACGCCCTCATCAGCCGTATGCTGATGTACCTGTACGAGGCCGAGGGCAACTCCTCGATGATGGCCGTGGCTCGCGCCAACTACGACGAGGCCTTGGCCACGATGCGGAAGCGCCACGGCGGTCTTCGCTCCGCGGCACGTCCCACCATGCGCCGTAAGGCCCGTGTGCGCCGTGGCGGGCTCCACCCGCGCCTGCGTATGCCTCTGGTCGTTGACAACGCCTGACCGGCGTGTTACACTACAAGCACCTTTTCTGGAGAGAGAACCATGCGGAAGACCTACAAGACCCCGCCCGTCGTGGCCGGCGGCATCTACAAGCGTGAGATCGTGAACGAGGACACCGGCGAGCTGCTGGAGACCCTCCACGGCATCATGGGCACCACGTACCAGCGCGAGGGGCAGCCCGTCGAGGGCATGTTCAGCGTGTACGGGTTCGCCGACCAGCGCGTCCGCGAAGGCGAGGAGGCCCTCACGGGCTGGTCCCTCGTCGCACAGCCCGAGGGGCTGGAGACGCCGATCCACGGCGAGTCGAACCGGTCCGAGCGGGCTGAGATGGCGGCCACCATCCGCGAACTCAAGGCTCAGGTCGAGGCGCTGGCCGCCGCGAGCTGATAGATGAGCTTCTCCCACTGGAACCTCCGACCGGGGCCCTTCTACCCGAGGGCTCAGTCGGACGACATTCTCACGGATGACGAGTCCAGTGGGCTGATCCGCAACTTCGTGCTGACTCGGCAGGGTACGCTGCGCACCGTGAACGGCCCCGCGCAGTACCACCCGCGCCAGTGGGTCGACAATGGAGGCCAGGATCCGGCCGGAACCACGGCTTACGCCGCCCCGATCGACGGCCTGTTCCACTGCATCGCGAACGGGAGGGACATCCTCCTGTACGTAGGCAAAATCGGCGGGACGTACGGAGTCTGGTCCCACCACGGCTGGGAGCTGGACTGGGAGCTGCTGCTGGCAGACAACTCGTCAGCTGCGTACCGCATCAAGCTCGAATCGGGGACCCGTCCCCAGTTCCTCACGCAGTTCGTGGCAACGCCGACCAGCGTCATCATCATCCCCCAAGGCTCGCGCGCCTTCCGCTACGACGGGTACAGCGTCAGCCCCCTGGGCTACGCCACCCGCCCGGCGCCTCCGACCCTCCTCGGCCCCATGAACGGGCTCGCGGACGCGATCGACAACGCCGGCGGGGACGTTCGAGATACGACGAACGAGGGGTACCACGTCGACGGACGAACCCTTCCTCCCGCCCTGGGCAACTGCCGCCTGGGGACGATCCGCATCCCCAACACGCTGTCGGACGCGAAGAAGACGACCCTCTCGACCAAGAAGACGAACGTCCTGGGCGGCGTTCTTGAGCTGGGCCACTGGCGAGGTCGAATCCAGAACATCGACAGCTTCGGAGATTTGAGCCCTCTATCTCCCCCGAGCAACCAAGTCACCTTCCCCAAGGACGAGAACCTCTCCAAGGACCGCAAGAAGGACGAAGACGAGCACGCTGCGCGTATGCGCCGGCAGATCGCCTGGGACTTCCGGCCGGGCCGCGACGGCACCGTGGGGCGCATCCTGTACCGCACCAAGGACCTGGCCAACTCCGGCGACCCTCGGTACTACGAAGTCTCGGACTACGCCACCGAGGGCTCGCTCCGCTTCGCCACGATCCCTGACAATATCACGGGCTTCTACCCCGACAACATCCCCGACGGTTGGCTCTTCTCGCCGCCTATCGAGGTGGACCGTGTTCCGCAGTTTCGCATCGGCGCCCTTTCGATGGGCGTCATGTGGATCGCGAACATGTCGGGCGCCGAGGGCGCTCTCCGCCCTTCGCTCCCTGGCCGCTTCGGCACGTTCCCCGTGAACGAGACCATCTACCCGGACTCAACCGGCACTGAGATCACCGCGCTCCACGCCGTCAAGGGCGGCCTGCTGGCGTTCACGGAGACCAGCACCTTCTTCATCACGCCCAACGACGAGGGTAACGGATACAAGGTCGCCACGCTCCACAACGGCGTGGGCTGTGTCGGCCCGGACGCGATCGCCACGCTCCCTGACGGCACCACCCTGTGGCTCAGCCGCGAAGGCTTCCACGCCCACAAGAACGGCGCCATCAACGACATCAGCTACGAGATCAAGCACACGATCTCGCGCATCAACCGCGTGGCGCGCCTGCGCGCCTGCGCGGCTGTGGACCCTCGAATGGGCGAGTTCCGCTGCTGGGTGCCGGTCGATGGCTCGGCCACGAACAACCTGTGCCTCGTCTACGACTCCTCGGCCGGGTGGCGCGAGCGCGACGATGTCGCCGCCTCGGCGGTCTGCGTGACGAGGGACAACCGCGCGTATATGCTGGCCGCGGGCGTGGTCGACGTGAACTTCCCCAAGACCTCCACCACGGGCACCATCACCAGCGTCTGGGCGCTGGACCACGAGGACCGCGGCCAGGCCGAGGCTCAGGAGCACGCGGCTGTGCTGGAAACGGCGTGGCTGCGAAGCTCGCGCTCGCACCGACGGGGCAGCCCCAAGGCCGTGTTCCTGTGGCTGCGCGAGGCTGGCGACGATACCGTGAACGTCACCGTGGACGTGATGCGCGATTGGCGCGAAACGCCGGTGATGGCCAGCGATCTGCGCCAGCTGCGCTCGACCAGCGACGATGTGCCGCTGAGGTACAACGAGGCCCTGCTCGCGGGGTCTCGCATCGACCCGATGCTTCGCGAGAGTACACCGCACACCTTCCGCCAGCGCCGCATGTTCTGGACCAAGGTCCCTGTTGAGATCCCCAGCTGCGAGGTGTTCAAGCTGCGCATCACCGTGACCGGCGACTTCGAGTTCCTCGGCTTCGAGTACGAGGAGAAGGACAGCTTCGGGGGCGGCGCCCGCACGCACCAGGGGAGGGCGGACCGATGACCTGGAGACTTCCCGAGCGCCTGCCGCGCCCCAAGCACCCCATCGACCCGCGCGACCTGAACGAGGCCGTGCGGACGTTCTACGACATGCAGACGGACCTGAACGAGCACAACGTTCGGACCACACTCAGCTCCCAGCTCACCGAGGCGGATCTCGAAGACGATATCGCGCACCGGTACGTGTATTTGGACGAGATCAACAAGTACCGCTTCGCCTACTCTACAGAACAGGCTGCGGGAGGGGTGCTTCCCGAGGCTCAGGATTTCCAAGCGGTTGCCGCCTGGGAGACGAGCGACCACCTGCAGGTCGACGTCAGTTCCGAGGGGGGCTGGTTTCTCGTATTCCTGAACGCCCCTTACTTCAACGACACGGACCAGAGCGATGCGTCCTGCTGGAACTTCTGTCTCCAGGTCGACGACTCTCCTATCGCTGAGACTTACGTCGGCAACTTCGACTACGGCGACGAGGTCGCGCACTCGGAGCGCGGCCCCTACGGATATCGGAACAACGTCATGTACCTGGCCCCCGTGTACGTTCCTCCGGGCCCGCACACCATCTCCCTCGGCGTCCAGCTCAAGATGATCCTCGGGGCGAGCACCGTGGCCACCGCGAACGGCAGCGTGCTGGGGGGTGAGATGTACGTGGTGGAGCTGGCACGATGAGCCTTTTCGACGACAACGCGACCCTCGACGCAGCTACACTGCTCGCGGCATTCGACGGCCCCCGCCTCACGGCCAACGACCTGGCAGTCACGGCGTTCCGCCGCAAGGCCCTGCTGCGCACGCACCTGCCTGACCTGTACCCTACCTCCCTGTTTCCGACCGGGTACTACGCGGGCAAGGAAAACAACATCGCGTACGAGGACTACTACAACGCCTTCGGCCCGGCCGGGTCCCTGTGGATCGACTACGCAACCGGCGCCGGCACTCCGGTGAATGCTCAGCTCATGGGGACTACCGGAGCCAACGCTCCCTACGGGCCGAACGCCGCCGCGGACAGCGGCTGGCGCATCCTCGCCGTCGGCAGCGTGGTTGCGGACGCGGCCGAGGTTTCGTACTCCGTGGCCGCAGATGACCTGACCTCGAACGGCCTCCACGGCATTATCGTGACCCTCGGTGTGGAGATCGGCGCCCCGAACATCACCGGTGGCGTCGTGAACCAGGACTGCGTCTGGACCGCGATCGGCTTCCGCGACGGCGGAGGCTCGCTGCGGGTTATCGAGCGCTCCATCACGGCCCACGCTGTGCGCGCTGTTTGCGTGGGCGGCGTTAAGACGGGCACGGTCATCCTGCAGTCGGACCTTGACGATCTGGGCGACGGAGACATGACCGACATCTTCGGACTCTACTGCACGGGCGAGGTCGTCGGAGGCGCAGGGTCCCCCACGAACCAGCACACGTCCCGCGTAGGTAGCTACCACATCTCCTGCCTCCCTGTCCGCGCCGGAGGGTTCTGATGCCTGACGTCACTTTCCCCTACCTCTCCACTGTGGCCGACGGTCAGGTCGTGGACGCCGATCAGCTGGCCGACGACATCTACCGACGAGCCTTCACGCCGGACTCTTTGAGCGTCTTCAACGGCGACCTCGACTCGGCGAACCTCGTGGCGGGACTCAAGATCCCTCGGGAGATCGTCAAGCGAAACACCTTCACTGACCTGACGCAGCAGCCCATCGTCGGCGCCACGGCGAACCTCGACTTCGACCCCGAGTCCCTGTACCGGGGGACGGACCTTACGAACCAGAGCGACAAGTACGGGTACCCCGCGCGAGGGCGAGCGATCGCCGGGCTCGGAAAGGCGTGGCACGCCCGCGAGGACGCCACGGCGGTCCTCGTCTCGTGGCACTTCACCGTCGTCTGCGGCACACTCTCCGGCACCCAGGTGGTCTCTCCCAACGGGTTCACGATCGGGTACCGGGCGTACCTCACCGTCGACGGCGTTCGTGTGGGCGAGACCGACTTCCGCGGAAAGGAGGGTACGACCTCCATGCTCTTGTTTCCCACGAACACGGCGACGCCGTACGGAGACGTGAGTAGCACGGCCCCTGACACGCGAGACTTCACGGGAAGCCTCGTCCTTGACGCGAACGCGCTGGCGAACAGCACGAACTTCACCGCGCTGACTGCGACGAACGCGATGGCGAAGGGAGACCACAACGTCGGCTTCGAGATCGTGGCTCAGGGGTCGACGGAGCAGCTCAACTCGGTGCTCACCGTACGCGTTCGGTGCCGACACATGACGGCGATTCCCTTCTACTGGTAGCGCTTGACACGTCAAGCCCGGCAGGTTATAGGTAGCTATGGCTTCTACTACCCCGGCTGCGCGCGAGCGCGTTGAGCGCCTCAAGGCGCGCATGAACGAGCTTCGCGGAGCATCCGCCGAAGCCGACCCCTCGAACGACCCCGACCTCCTCAGCGACGAGGCGATCGCCGACCTGCCCGAGGAGAGCGCTCGGAGCCTCGCCCAGACGCACAACACGGCCCCGGTCCTCGACCCGGAGACCAAGGAACGTAAGCGCGTCCCCACGGACACCGGGAATCCGTGGCAGGTCGTTGCCGACCCGAACGAGCGCGGCGCCATCACGAACGAGGACTACAGCGACATCGGCGTGCCCGACACCTCGGGCGAGGACTTCGTCCTGCTCGACGACCTCCTGGGCGGCGGTGTCGAGGGCACGACCGCGCGGCGCGAGAGCATCGACGAGAGCATCGACGAGGGCCAGAAGCGCGTCGCCGCGGACATCGCGGGCGACGTGGCGAGCTGGGAAGGCCCCGGCGGCTGGAGCTACAAGGACTACGGCGACTACATCCTCGCCGAGAAGGGCAGCCGCAAAGGCAAGGTGCGTCCCGGCGACCTGAACGCCGACGGCGTCGACATGTACAAGGCCATCACCGCGCAGCGTGACGGAGGCGAAGCCTCCGCGCCCGTGAAGGCCAAGACCCCCGCGGGCAAGGGGCCCGCTCCCGCCCAGAAGGTCGGGCCTGGCGAGAGCCGCGAGCCTGCACCGGCGCCCCCCAGGGCGCACGTCATGGAGCCCCTCACCATCGAGGGCGACCCATACTCCGAGGAGGCTATCGCCCGCTCCGCGGCCGAGAAGCTCAAGGAGAATTACGCCTCGGCTTGGTTGAACGCCGAGCCTCCCGAACCTTCGGTGCCTCAGATCGAGGACCCCAATGCGCACCTCAAGCGTGACGCCCGTACCGCGGCGCGCGCCCTGAGCCGCGAGAGGTCGGCAAAACTGGACGCGCTGGAAGGGGCGGGTAGTGAGGCTGCGCGCCAGGTGAGCGACACTGGCAAGGTGTACCACGGCCAGGCGAACCTCGCGCAGCAAGCTGCCAGCGCCGTGGGTAAGGAGGTGCAGGAGCGCAGGCGGAGGCCCGCGGAGATGGCGGCGGAGGCCGCCATGCTCCAGGCCTTCGTGAAGGAGAACCTCTCCCCCTCGGGCCAGGTCGTGGACATGTCCCCTCAGGACATGGAGCAGCTCGACAGCGTCATGGGGCAGCTGGGGCTCGATGTACGTGAGCAGGCCGCGGCCTACAAGATCCTGGCCCTGACGGGCCTGGAGACCGAGGGCGGCGCCCTGGCGGCCTACCTCAACGGCTTTCTGGAGCCCAGCGAGGACGACCGCAACCCGAACCCGCGCAGAATCAGCGCTTTCGAGAAGGGTATCAGGGAACACGCCGACGGGTACGAACGCATCGCGGCGGGCGAACCGGGGGCGTGGAACGCCCCGATGTCAGATGAAGCCAAGGACCTCACGACCGCGGCCTACACTGCCGTCGCGGGCGTACCCGCCGGCGCCGCGGTCGACGCATTGCAGAACTTCGAGGGCAGTCCCCTGCACGAGTTCCTGCTCGCGAACACCCCTGATGGAGGTAAGTGATGGCTATCCCGATTCTCGCTGCGGCTGGTGCCGCTGGTGGAGGTGCTGCCGCGGGCGGCGCTGGAGGCGCTGCTGCTGGAGGCGCTGCTGCTGGAGGCGGTTGGCTCGGCAAGCTCGGCGGAATGCTCGGCGGCGGCGGCAAGTCCGAAGACGGCGAAGGCAAGATGGCTCGCGGCTCCAAGGCGATCCTCGACACGGTCAAGTCCGCGCAGGATGTGGCCGCACAACAGCTCGCCGCAGCCAGCGGCACGGCGGCCCAGGCGGCTCCGAGCCTGCCCGAGAAGCTCGCCATCCCCGAAGAGGGCGAGGAAGAGGCGCGCCCGGCAGAGCTGCCGATCGTCAAGGCCGCGCCCGACGGCAGCGGAGCCACGGACAAGGGCCGCTGGTTCGGCAGCGACGGGCCCGTGTTGACCGCGATCCGCAACGCCAAGGCCAAGGACAAGGCGAAGAAGGTCGGCGCCGACGTCAGCACGCGGGGCTACTGACGTGGGTCGCCTCCGCGCGGACCGCCGCCGCCAGATCAAGTCCGACTACGAGCGCCTCGCGAAGGGCGGCGACCTGGTGTCCGATGCCGAGAAGGCAAAGCACACCCAGGCGGCGTCCCAGGCCGCCACGCAGCAGGTCAGTGCGCAGCAGGCCAACCTGAACCGCGCCGCGAAGGCGGCCGGAGAGGGCACGGTCATGGCCGGCGCGCTGCAGGCCGGCGCACAGAAGGCCAGCCAGGAAGGCGCCGACGCTGCCGTGAAGGCGAGCGGCGCGACGCAGCAGTACGCCGCGGCGCTTCGTGCGCAGCGGGAAGCGGACCTCAAGGTCGACGTCGACAAGCAGGCAGCGCGGAACCGGCAGGACGCCCTCTTGGCTGTGGAGCTGGGCTTCCGTATGGCAGAGAGCGGCAACATCCTTGGCGGAATGTTCGGAGGCTGATGCATGGCGACCCTGACCCCAGAACAGCTCGCGGCGGTCAACAAGTACCGCGACGCGAAGAAGGCCCGCCGGCGGCGTAACGTCGCTACCGGCGTCACGGGCCTCGGCATGAACCTCAGCGGCGTGACCGAAGGCCGCGGCGGGGGTGGCCGAGGGTCGGAGTACTACGACTCGCGCCAGGGCTACATCGAAGGCGGCGTCGACGAGCACGACGCCTGGATGACGCAGAAGGAGAAGCTCGAAAACACGGCGAAGCTCAACGAGGCTCTCGCCGACGACGAGCAGTTCTACGCCGGGAAGCAGCTGGAGAAGTACCTGCAGGAGCTGGACGACGACCGCATGCGCTGGGACACGGCTGTCAAGGCCGAGATGGACAAGTTCGCGCAGCACAGCAGGAACAGCAGCGACGCCACGCGCTACCGCATGGTTGCCCTGCAGAACAAGCAGGACACGTTCGACGCTCAGGTCGCCCGCGACATGGTCCTCTCCGAGGAGGGAGTCGCCGAGGCCGAGGCCGCCGGCGCCGAGATTCGCAACATCGCTCTCGCCTCTGCGGGCACCCCCGAAGTGTTGGTTGATGAGTGGGGCACGGGCACTACCGAGATGGACCGGTCCGCGCAGCAGCTGGCCTTGAACCAGGCTCTCGGTGCAGCCGCGACCGGAAACCACCCAAAACTGGGAAGCGCCCTCACGAACACCGTGGACAATATCGCGCAGAAGTACATGGGCGATCCAAACCAGGCCACGCACATGCTCCAGGTGTTGTCCGCCACGGCAGCCGCCGCCGGCATCAACCTGGACACGCTGGTTCAGGCCGGCAGCGGGGAAGCCCAGACCGCGATCACACAAGCCCTGAGTCGGTCCAAGGACTACAAGCGCGCCGCGGACCGGCGCAGCCTGGAGATGGCTGAGAAGCGCGCCGACGAGGCCCGCCGCGTCGGCGGTCCTACGGAAGCGCTGGACGCACTCATCGCTGACCGGCGCCAGGTCCTCGCCGAGCGCGAGGCCCAGCCCACGAGCGAGGTCACCACGCGGGACTTCTCTGGCGAGGGCGAAGAGGCGCCGGCCGGAGGCGAGCCTGCGTTCGACCCGATGAGCCAGGAGACCACGCTCGGACTCCCGATCCGTCCGGCCAGCGACGCGGAGACGCGGACGCTGCAGCTGCTCGACATCGTGAACGAGTACCCCGAGCACCCGCCCGCGCAGGAGGCGCGGCGCCAGCTCGTCGCCAGCCCGGCGTACACGCAGTACACCAGCAGCCGCGGATACGAAGGCCTGAACGAGAACGACGTCCTCAAGGAGATGGCGCGAGAGGCTCGCGTCCAGACCCGAGAGAACACGCGAGAGTTCCGCAAGCGCAAGCGCGGCAACATCGAGCGCGGCGTGTCCGCGGATCGCGTGCCGGCCCGCGTGCGGGTCGAACCCCGGAGCAAGCCGCCCGTCACGGGCGACGGAGAGTGATCCATGCCGAAGCCTGTTGTCTGGACCGACGAGCAGCGCGCCAGCCTGGGCCTTCCCTCGAAGGCCGAGAAGGAAGTCCCGAAGGCCAAGCCCCAGCGCCCCGAGCCTGAGGCCCCTACCAAGACCGGCGCCTACGAGGCGCCGGAATACGAGGACCTGGGCCTCCCCCCGGAGTACGCCGAGCGCCTGCGCAAGGCCTCGGGCGGAGGCAAGGCGCGCCTCGCCATCGAGCCCATCGGGCAGCGCGTCGGCATCGACGTGGCCGCCGATGTGCAGGATCTCGCGAAGCTCAACCTCGCCGAGAAGCACCGGGACTGGCTGACCGAGAACCCCGACCAGCGTACCCCGCCCCCGGAGCTGATGCGCCAGTGGCGGCAGGACGCCGTCAACGAGGAGCGCGCCTGGTTCAACCAGGGCGTCCAGCTGTCCGGCGGCACGAACTGGATCTTCATCGACAGCGACCCCGAGGGCACGACCAACGAGCTGGCCGAGCAGGCATCGTTGGGCGGGCTTGAATCCGTGGCCGCTGCGGTGGGCGCCTGGGCCCAGCCGGCGAACATCAAGGCGTACAAGCCTACGGAGCAGGCCAACAGCACCTTCCGCGAGGGCACCCTGGGCTGGCTCCACTGGCTCGCCCAGGGCGCGCCGAGCACCTACCTCGCCACCGGAGCCATGCACGGCTTCGGCACGCGCGAGCAGATCGAAGCGATTCGAGGCGGCGAGTCCGTCTTCGAGGCGGCGCCTCAGGCAGGCAAGGGCAAGACGGGCGAGACGCTGCGCGCCGCAGCCGGCGGTCCCGGAACCGCGCTGGGGCTGGCCTCGCACCTCTACGACTGGGGCTTCTTCGGCGAGCCTGAGGAAGAGACCAGCAACACGCTGCGAGCCATGCCGGCCATCATGACCATCGTGATGCTGGAGCCCGACGCCCTGACCCTGGGTTTGGGTGGCTTGGGCAAAGCCGCGCGCGTGGGCTCGGCTACCGTGGCAGGCACCAAGGCTGTGCTGGCCGCGGGCAAGGGCACTAAGGCGGCCAAGGGACTGGAAGCCGCCGGGGCGGTCCTCGAAGGCGGAAGCGCGGCGCACGTGAGCGCCCTCGCTAAGGGCGACGAGCTGCTGCAGCTCAGCGCGCGGGTCGACAAGACGTCCGCACAGACGGACATGACCGCAGCTACGCTGGAGCGCATCAAGTCGATCAGCCCCACGACTCAGGCCATCGTGGGCACGTACCTCCAGGCCTTGACGGGCACCGCCAAGCCGGCGGCTGAGGGAGGCACGATCCAGGCCCGCCTCGTGGCCGCTAAGGCGCACGAAGGCGTCGCCAAGATCTTCGACAAGCTCGGCATCGACGCCAAGGCTGCGGCGAACGCCGGGGTTTCCGGGCAGAAGTACGGCTGGCGCCAGGCCAAGGCGGCCAAGCGGGACATCAACGCGGTCCAGAAGCTCGCCGACAGTGAGCTGGAGGCCGCGCGCGCACTGGACATGATGAACAAGATGGCGCTGGACGACGCCAAGGCGATGCGCGGCTTCTTGAAGCGCATGCCCGGCACCGTGGCCGGAGGCTCGGGCGACGTCGCTACCGCGCGCAAGGCCGTGGACGCGGCCCTCGCAGAGGTCCTCAAGGCTCGCGAGGCCTACATCGGCGCCCCCGATCCCACGGCCGCGCAGAAGACGCTGGACCTGGCGTACAACACGCTCGCTGCCGAGATGGTCCTGCTGCGGCGAGCTTCGGGCACGGCTGCGTTCAAGCAGCTCGACGACTCGGTCCTCGCTGCGCAGACGGCGGCGTCGAAGAGCGAGAAGCGCCTACACGCCATGCTCCTGGCCCAGGCCAAGGACAAGGTCCTCGCTGGAGGCTCCGTCGCCGGCGTAAAGAAGGACCACGCCGCGGCAGTCAAGGCTCTGGGCAAGAAGGTCGGCGGCGCCGCGCGCGGGCCGATGATCAAGGCGTACACGACCCAGGCCCTCCGCGAGATGGGCTTCGCCTACAAGGACCTGGGCGCCGCGCTCAAGTCCGGCCGCAAGGTCAAGGGCGCCGCCCTGATGGCTCAGGGCGCAGTCAAGGGCGACGACCTGCTCAAGCTCCCCAAGGCGGGAGAGGGCATGTTCACGCGGACCTTCGCCCGCATGCGCAAGATGCTGGAGCCTCCTCACCTGTCGACGGTCGGCGTCGGCTCGGGCGAGTTCCAGCAGGTCGGGAAGGGCGCGCTGGACCAGATGCGCCTGTTCCAGGCTGAGCTGGGTCAGGCGCTGCGCAGGGCCAAGACGATCGAGGATCGGGTCGAGGTCCTCCACAAGTACGTGGGCGACGCAACGTACTCCGGCAACCTGAGCTGGGGCGGCCAGAGCTTCGTCAACATGGCGTCGGGCGAGTCCCTGTGGGCCTCGGGACGCTCCATGCTGCGCCAGTTCTCGCAGAGCAAGGCGCTGCGAGAGAACGAGCTGATTCAGGGGCTGTCTCGCGTATACATCCCCGGCGGAGCTGTGCCCGGCACGGCGAAGTACAGCAACAAGATCGCCAAGCAGATGGAGGAGGGGGTCTACAACCTGCTCCGTTTCGGCACGGCGAAGGCTCCGAAGACCTCGAAGGCTCGGGAAGCGGCCGAGCTGAGCGCCGCGACGCAGACGTTCCCCGAGTTCATGGAGAAGCTCGCGGAGTTGACCGTGCTCAACCTCTCGGGCAACATGGGCACGCTGACGCCAGCTGGGCTGCAGGCCGGGACCCACGGCCTCGACGCCCTGAGCAAGGCGAGCCAGGTGCTCGGTACCGCGGCCATCATGCGGCGCGCTTCGCGCCAGGTCTCGAAGCTCGCGGACGCGCCGCCCGAGGTGGTCCTCTCGATGGACCGCATCATGGCCGGCACGCTCTCAGGTAAGGAGGAGATCGCTTCCGCGATGCGGGTCTTCGGGTACCTCGGGCTCCCGATCACGCTGCAGAAGACCACGACGGCTACCGGCAAGGAGCTGATGTACGGCGTTCACGCGCTAAAGGACGGCACGTTCATCCCGCGACGCTGGATGGACGAGATGACGGGCCGCATGGGTCCGGTCATCAAGGAGCTGCAGGCGTACCGCGCCGGGGACATCGGGACCGAGGCGCGTAAGGGCGCCGACGTCGCCTTGAGCCTCCTACAGCTGTGGAAGACGAACCTCACCACCGGCGTCCTGTTCGCGCGTCCGCGCTACTTCGCCAACATGCTCTTCGGCAACTTCGCCCAGGTCTGGGCCGAAGCCGGCATCGTCACGGCGCTACAGAACACGTCCCACGTCGCAACGGGGATGGCGTTCCATAGCCTCCAGGGCTTGCCTGTGGTCGGGCCCAAGATCGACAAGGCCTACGCCAAGCTGTTCGAGGCTCACGTAGCCTCGGGCAAGGCCGGATCCCCCCAGCACTCGCTGATGAACGCTCTCTTCAACCCGTACGTGGGCGCGTTCTACGACCCGAAGCTCATGCCTGCTGGTAAGAAGATCGCCGACAAGAACGGGCGCATCTACACGGCGGCTCAGCTGCGCGAGGCTGCGCTCAGTGAGGGCGTGTTCACGTCCTACGGAAGCACGGCCATCCTGAACGAGGCCGGGCGAGGCATCGACGGCGGTACCGTGATGGGCGCCGTGCGGCAGGGCCGCTTCGTCCAGGCTGCCGAGCGGCACGGCGCGAAGTGGGCCGAGCTGGCGGACTTCGCCGAGCAGCGGCAGCGCGTCGCCCTGTTCCTGCATTCGGTCATCGGTGAAGGGCGGAGCACCAAGGAGGCTGGCGCTCTGGTGCGCAACTCGCTCTACGACTGGGGGCACGCTGTCGAGGCCGAGAGCCGCGTCCTGTCCTCGGTGGCGATGTACTGGCGTTTCTACAAGCTCGCCCTCAAGCAGGCTGCGGGCGTGGTGCTTGATGGCGCCGTGAAGAGCTACAAGGGCGAGTTCGGTGCGCTGGGCCTGGGCACCAAGACCCGCCGGCTGCGAGACATGACCATGTCCACTCAGGCGATGGCTGCCTGGGACAAGGAGTTCGAGGGCGAGGACGAGACCGACGGCCTGCGCCACGTCTTCCCCTGGTGGTCGAGCAACTCACCGCGGATCTTCTACTCGAACAACAAGGCGTCCGACGAGATGTACCGCGAACACCTCGCGATGTACGGCGTCGAGGCGACCCACGTCGCGTACAGCCTGCCCGGCTTCACGCCGATGGACATGACCGCGACGGGCATCCGCATCATCGGCGGACTCATCGCCGCGGGCGGACTCATCGCCGCGGGCGCCACCCCCGGCGTCGAAGCTCCCGAGACCGCGAAGATCGCCGCTGAGGACGGGGCCCGCGCTGTCGGGGACATGCTCCTCGGCCCCGTGGGCGACGCCATGTTCGACCTGCTCTACCCCAAGACGCGCTTCGCGTCGCCGTCGCAGCGGGACACGTCCCTCACGCGGCAGGCAGTGCTCGGGGCGTTCATCGAGGAGGATGCCTACGGCGAGAACAAGGAGGGCGTGCGGGTGGATCGCGGCATGCGCACGATGTGGGACATGGCTCCCGTCGCCTCGGAGATTTCGTACTGGGCGGACCCGGCGCTGGAGTCGGCGCTCACGTACCAGGAAGGCGAGGCCGCTGAGGTCATGACCTACCTGCTGCGCCAGTGGCTCGGCATCGGCCTGATGACCAAGCACGACCCCAAGAAGTCGGTGCTCGACCGCCAGAAGTTCGTGATCGACCCGCGGGTCCGTGACCGGAAGTCGCGGTACAGGCGCAAGGACATCACGCGGGAGGACCAGCGGGATCGCGTCGAGAAGTTCACGGAAGGTCTTGACAAGTAAAGGGCGCCGTGATACGTTGAGGGTATCCCGGACATAGTGCCGGCCCGCCCGAATCCCTGGGCGGCGCTGATAGGACCTACAGCATGCTCCCTCGCCGCATCTCTCCTCAGACCGTCAAGAACGAGCTGAGCAAGATCAACGCCAAGAACGTTGGCGCCTCCGACATCAACAAGTTCGACATCGTCATGGTCACGGACGTCGCCTCCGGCGGCACGTTCATGGAGATCGACGCGGTCCGAGACGGAGGTGCCCTGGAGGGCGGCCTCATGTTCGTCGCGCTGCAGGACATCCCGGTCAACGCGACCGGCGTCATCGCCGACTGGGCGATGGTTCCTGACGTCGACACGAGCGCCGCCTCGGCCGGCGACGGGACCTCGAAGGTCTACCTCAGCAACGTGACGAAGGGCGCGTGGGTCGCGAACGCTCCGGCCGGAAGCCCTGTCGCCGTCGGTACCGTGGTCTCGAAGCACGCCACCACCGGCGCGGTCCTGCTCATGCCTCAGGCCAACCTGAGCAGCGAGCTGTCGATCGTCAAGGTCCTCACCGGGGCCGAGGTCAAGGTCCTGAACGCCACGCCCATCGAGGTCATCCCGGCGCCCGGCGCCGGCAAGGCCATCATCGTGGACGAGGTGGAGTGGTTCCTCGACTTCGCGACCGCTGCCTACGACGGCGTCGGCGCGGGCGAGAACCTCAGCCTCAAGTACACGAACGGCTCCGGCGCCGACCTGAGCGTCGCTGTCGCGGGCGTGGGTTTCGGTGACGCGTCCGCTGACGCTCGCGCGATCGCGCGGGGCGCGGGACACGTCCTCACGGCCAACGCCAACGCCGTCGCGTTCATCGCCTCGGCCGAGTGGTTCGCTGCTGCGGGCGACAGCCCCGTCACCTGCACCGTGAAGTACCGCATCGTCGCTGCGTGATAGGAGGGGACTATGTCCCACAACACTTCTCAGCGACACGCGCGCCAGAAGCTCACCGTGGACCTGGTTGCTCAGGGCAGCTGGTCCACTCCCCAGAAGCTCACGCTCGGCAAGTCCGGGCGCCTGAGCCGCTCGGCGCTGCGCGCCCCCGCGGCGTCCACGGTCACGGCCGTGGACCTCCTCGTGTGGCAGGGTAGCGGGTACTCGACCTCGACCGATCCGGCGACCGTCGTCGGCGAGGACAAGGTCTTCGAGCGCACCGGCGTTGTGGTCGCAGGGCATGCGACCACGGCGGACGACGACTACAACATCGAGAGCAACGCCTCCGGCGCCCTGTTCGACGCCCGCAATGACGCCGACGACGTCTGGGTCTCGATCAAGTCGGTCACGGCGGCTGCTCCGATGGCGGGCGCTACCTGGGTCCTCGAAGCCTTCGGCGTAGAGTAAGCCGTGGCCACGACCACGGTCCCCTCCGCCGGTGCCGGAACGGGCACGACCTCTGTCCCTGCGGCGGGGGGAGGCTCCACTGCGCCTGTCGCCAAGGCCGGAGCCAACCAGGAAGTCGACACGCTCGGCGTCATCACGCTCGACGGGACGGGCTGCTCGGGCCACGACTCGCTGGCCTGGACGCTGACTCGCAAGGACCCGCGCGACGGGTCCTCGGTCGACAAGACCGTGCTCCTCTCCGACGCGACGGCCACGTCCCCGACGTTCACGCCGGAGGACGCGGAGTACCTGTACTTGGCGGAGGTCACGGCTACCGCTGGGGCTGAGTCCTCGGCGGACATGTGCTCCGTGCTGGTGGCGCCGTTCATCCTCCTCGACATGTCGACCGCGACCGAGTCGAACACGGGACAGAAGGGTGGCGCCACGACGCTGGGCACGACGAGCAACATCGAGGTCGCAGCGGTCCACGGAAACCCGGACCAGCAGGTCGACAGCTACACCGCCATGATTGGTCTGGGCACCATCCTCGCCACGACGCAGAAGGTGGCGATGAAGATGACCTGCGACGAGCCCGCGGCGGGCCCGTCCTCAGGGAACGCCGGGCTCTATATGGTCGTGTCGTCGAGCCAGACAGGACTTGCCGACGACGAAGGATACACGGCAGGCGCCATCAAGCAGAGCGGAGGCAACTTCCGTGGCGGAGGCACGAGTCGCGTGGGCGGGTCTGTCTCCAATGAGGGCATCATCACGGGCAGCTACGAGGGGTTTTTGTGGGTCTTCGGCGACGGCAGTGTGATGAAGGCGGGAACGCATGCGTTCAAGGGCGCGACGACCGGGGCGGACGCTGAGTCTGACTCCCTCCCGTGGCTCAACTCCCCGACGGACATCGGGGTCGGCTTCACGTGCGGACAGTCCGCGGCCAGCCCCGGCGCGGCGGTCGCCTTCCCAAACGCGAAGTTCTACCGCGGCCGACCCTGGAGCCTGTGATGCGTCCCGCGACGCTGCTCAACCTGTGCGAGGCGGCCTACGACAAGAGACGTGCTGCCCGACTGAACGGCGTCGTTGTGGACCCCGTAGGCATGGGAGGTCGCGCCGTGTATTTGGAGCGTCCGAACGAGCGCTGGCAGGTAGTCGTGATTCGCGGCACCGCCGGCGGCGGCCCTGCGCTCGTGTCGAACATCGTGGACGATCTGCTGGGATTCAAGAGCGCGCCGACGCGCCTCGCGCCCGGCATGGGCAAGGTCCACGCCGGCTTCCTCAGGCACTTCGCGGCCCTGTGGCCGGACCTCGCCGATCTGATCGACCCCTCGCGCCCGCTCATCGTCACGGGCTTCTCGCTCGGCGGCGGAGTGGCTCCTCTCGTAGGCCTGGCAGCGAAGGACCTGCTCAACATCGACAAGGTGAGGGTTGTCACGTTCGGAGCCCCTGCGTGCGCGGACGCGCAGTTCAGCGGCTACATGGAGATGCGCATGCCTCTCCTCCACGTGCAGCTGCCCGGCGACCCTATCACCTGGGCAACGCGCCCACTCGGCTTCAAGCACGCCGGGCGCATTACGCAGCTGCAGCGCCCGAAGGGCTGGCGACTCCACACGCACAACCGCAACCTCTACCGAGAGGCGCTCCGATGATCGGCGAGGACCGTATCGTAGACAGGCTCGACAGCCTCATCGGCGAGAATCGCGCCCATCGTGAGGAGACCTCGCTCATGCGCAAGGACCTCCTGGGCCTGATCAAGTACGCCCTCGGCGGGGCCGGCATGGCTGTCATGCTGCTCATCGTGGCACTGGTCGGGCTCGTCGGCGTCCAGCTGGACGTGAGTCTGCCGGGCATGGGCATCGGATCTTCTGCGCCCGCCGTAGCCGAGCAGCTCAGAGACAGCGACAGCGAGACCCCTTAGCCAGGGACTCGGTACTCGTTGCCGAAGCCCCTGCTCATTTGCTCTCCTTGCTGTAGCCGCTGGATGCCCAGCCGCCTCCCTTGAGGGCGAAGTTGGCGGCCTCGGGCTTGCGCCGAGGCTCGAAGATGTTCTTGCACGCCGGGCACTCGATGATGTCATCACGCTCGGCGATCTTGCGAAGCTCGGCCCACGCGTTGAGGCACTCGGGTAGGGGGCAGGCGTACGTGTAGATGGGCATCAGCGCGAGGCCTTCCACGCCCGGACGAAGCGTTCGCCCTCTTCCAGGTCGACCCGCAGCTCGGTCACGGTGCCTCCGACGGTGTGGATGTGCAGGTCCCACGCCTGCCGGGCGGGCTCAAAGGAGAGATACGCGCTCGCCACCTGGTCCGCGGCCACCGCGTAGCTGCCTCCGTTCGCGCGATGCAGGTGGGCGACCAGCACCGGCGCCTTGCGCGTCGCGCGTCGCGCGGCCAACCAACCCAGCAGCGAGCTAAGCAAGCCGGCGCCGGCGATGCCTGCTCGTCGGGCGCCGGGCTTCAAGAGGCCTCCCCGAAGACGTAGACCTTGAGGGCGCCGTCCTCGCAGATGAGGCCGTTCGCGTAGCGCGGCAGCCCGAAGGGCTGAGGCACGACAGCGAACACGACCGAGCAGACGGGGTCGTCGCCCGGACCAGCCGGCGTGACCGCGCCCCCGCCGGTCCCGTTACCGAGAGGCACGAAGGAGGAGCCGCCGCACTCGTAGGCGAGGCGAGAGCGCAAAGCGTCGCCGCACATCGAGAGCGGCGTCTCCTGCACGCCGACCAGGGCGGCGGGCCGCAGGTCCTTGGGCGTGCAGGCGAGGGCAGTGAGTAGGGCGAGAATCATGTCGGGTCTCCTTCGTCGGCGTCGAGGAAGCTCAGGTCGAGCTTCCTCTCGGGGAGCAGGTGTTCGAGCGCCGCGACGACCTCGTCGGCGTCCTCCCCGGCGCGGATGGCGATCATGCCGCTGAGCAGCTGGGCGCAAGCCTCGACCACCTCCAGCGGCGTGTTGCCGAAGTGCTCGGCGAAGCGGTTCTGGAACTCGACGCCACCGTCCTGGTAGCCTCGCTCGTAGTCGCTCAGCTCTTCCTGGTCGCTCACAGGCCCTCCAGGGCAGTAACGCCGCGCTGGAACGCAGCCATGATGTAGTCGAACTTCTCGCCGAGCGTCATGAGGTCCACGACCCCGATGAGTAGGGTGTGCTCCACAGCGGTCTCCGGGTCGTGGTACTGCTGCCCCGTGACCGCGCTCTCGGCGAGCGCCGCCAGGACGTCGACCTGGGCCACCGCCTCGCTCCCGACGTCCGCGGTCCAGCTGGGGAGCCCGAAGGTCTTGCGGACCTTGCGGCGAACCGCGTCGCTGAGGACGTCCAGCTCGTCGGTACCCTCGGCGATGAGGCCTCGGAGCGGCCGTGAGATGTCTCCGAGGAACGCTTCCTCGAAGTCGTGGCTCACGACCAGGGCGCGAGCGACAGGCCCGTGGTCCAGGTCCTCGGAGATCATGCCGCACAGGACGAGGTGGTCGACCACGGACCAGTCCGTGGACGCCGTCCAGCGGTACGTGCGGCTCAGAGGGACGAGGACCTCGTCCCACGTCGGCGCCCGGTTGAAGCTGGGGTCGTGCAGGTAGAGCCTCAGGTCGGGCCCGTACCCGATGAACGGGCTGCTCCCGGCCGGGCGGTTAGTCACGCGTCCCGCCTGCCAGGCCTCGCGAAGGCGCGCGACCTCCTCGGCGTCGCGAGGGTACACGGCCCCCTTGATGACGGCGTTCCCGTCGTTGTCGACCTCGATTCGAAGCTCGCTCATGTTCTCTCCTTCTTGGGGGCGTACACCATGTCTCCCGTGTCGTACGCGACGCGCGAGTAGGTAGGGTCCTTGGTGTAGGGAATCTCGGGATCGATGTACCAGGCCTCTTCGAAGACGATAGGCATCTCGTGCCAGTACGTCGGCCCGCGCCAGGCCTCTTCGTCCAGGCCGAGGAAGCTCAGGTACATCTGTACCCACCACGGCAGGGACGTGATCCACGAGGGCGCGCTCACGCTCACGGCGCGGGTCCGCTCGATGCGCGTCCCCGGCACCGCGACGCGCTGGCCCATCCGTAGCTCGTAGACCACGTTCGTCAGGCACTGCACGGCGTCCCTGGCCATGTAGGACACGAGCACCTGGACGCCGTCATGGTCCATCTCGGCCAGCGTGAAATCGTCGACGCTCTGCTGGAGGGCCAGCCGCGTGATGCGGTAGTCGAGGCGCTTCACGCTCACGCGTACCGCCTCTTGACCGAAGCCATGCTGATCGTCTCCAGGTCGAAGTCCCCGTCGTGCGCGTCGCGGAGCAGGCACAGGCCGCGCCACCACATCTTGTTGGCCGGGCCGGCGTAGCCTTCCTCGTGCTCGAAGAAGCATCCCGCGCTCAGCGCGTTGATGTCCTTGCCCAGGGGCGTGGACTCGCGGTGGTAGCTCAGCAGGTGCGAGTGCCCCTGGACCGCGGAGGTGTGGAGCTTGGCGATCATGGCGCGGGCAGGATGCACCCCGCCGATGGGGCGGCCCATAATACCGCTGGGGAAGTAGTGGCTGAATGCCGTGCCCGCGATGCTCGTGACGCTCTTGAACGGCGTCACCTCCCACCCAGCGTCGGCGTACCCGAGGTCGTCGACGGACATGAAGCCGTCGAACTTGGGGTCCTCGTTCACGATGCGCGAGATGCGATGCTCGTGGTTGCCCACGGTCATGTGCTTCCGCCCAGACCAGCCGCCCAGCTCAGCGTTGATGAGGGCCAGAGCCTCGCGCGTGGCCTCGATGTCGTCCTTGTACCGCCGCCCCTCGAAGCGGAGCGTGCCTACGTCGTACGACGACAGCGACTCCATGTCCGCCATGTCCCCGATGCACACGACGTGGTCGGGATTGATGTCCGCGATGGCGCGGCCGAGCCACGTGAAGCGCTCCTGGGAGACGCCGGGCTTGGCGTGGGGGTCGCCGATGACGAGGATGGTCTCGGGGTCGTCCGACTCGGGCCAGCCGTCGTCGTCGAGCATCGGCGGTCCGTAGAAGCGGACCATCTTGAAGAGCTGGCGTGCCTTGTACTCCGTGATCCCGAACGCCTTGGCGAACGAGACGACGGGCACGGGGTACGCCGCGAGGGTGGCGCCGTGCTCTGCGTAGAGCTGTTCGACAGTGGCACTCATGCGTAGAGCCGGTCGTCGTCGAACATGACCCAGACGATCTCGTCCCACTCGTGGTCGACGAGCATCACGGCCAGCCCGGCGTCTTCGAGGATCTCCTCGTTGCCCGCGAAGGCGTCGAGGAAACAGAAGTCGAGGCGCTCGTCGATGTAGATCTCGTACAGGTCACGCGCTGTGACCTCGCCATTCTGACCCAGCCGCTCGGCCAGGTGGGCGAACACGCCCATGCTCGTTCGATCAGACACTGAGGATCTCCTTCTTGAACCAGTCCGCGGCGTACTTGCTCGCGGCCTTTTTGATGTCGACGGGCTTGAGGCCCGCCTCCTGCAGCTCCGCCTCGACCTCGACCAGGAAGTCGGGGACGGCGGCCTTGACGTAGGCTCCGGTCTGCGTGATGCGGTAGGGCGCCGAGAGGCGCTCCAGGCCGCTGCGCAGGCGGTGTTCGGTGAAGTGCTCCATGACGAAGGCGTTCTCGGTGCCGTACGTCTTGGTGGGCTTCTTGTCGGACTTGCCCGGCTTCGCGCCCTTGTGCTTGAAGCGGCCGAGCGAGAATCCCTGAGCGTCGATCACGTCCCAGACCACGCCCTCGCCCGGACCCTGGAGCCCTTCGAGGGAGTAGGCTGCGGGGTCGCGCTCGGAGACCTCGTCCCGAATGCGGTCGATCTCGGGCACGACGCTGTCGAGCGTCTCGATGTTCGCCTCCAGCTCCCAGGGCGCGGAGACCTGCTGAATGGTCCGCACCATGCCGCCGGGGAACACGACCGTCGGGTCGGGGTCTACGGTCTCGGGGAGCGCCGCGATGGGGCGGCAGGCGAACACGACGAAGTACTTGGACCGCAGCTTCGAGTGCGTGGACCCGCGCTGGACGCCGGGGCCGAACCACTCGCCGAAGAACGCCGCCGGCGTTGCGAGCTGGCTGGGGTCCGAGATGCCGATCATCGAGCACAGGTACCGCGCCAGGTAGGCCTCGCCGACCTCGTCACGCATCGCGCGGGCGAAGCCGTGGTTGTCGTCCTCGGGCGTGATGGCGCGGCTCCGCGACTGGTAGGTCACGCGGCCCCACGGATGGACGATCACGGCGGCGTTCGTGCCGTCGAGCTTCACGGTTCCGCGGAGCGTGACCGGGCCCTCCAGCTCGTGACGCCCGATGCGGGATCGGAAGTTCTTGTAGTTGGGCGTCTTGGGCCACTCGTAGAACATGGGTCCTCCTAACTGAGAACGAAGAATAGCACGGCAGGTGCCAGGGTGTCAAGGTAGAGGAGTTCGTAGTAGGTCACGGATACACCTCGACGCGGATCCCGCCCGAGCCCACGTAGTGCCAGCCCAAGTCTTCGAGCTTCTTGCGCTCCTCGGGATAGCTCTCGATGTCCCCGTTCTCGTCCTCGGCCAAGCCGGCCCCAGTCTCGCAGAACACGAAGCGTCGCCACGCCCAAACAGGCCCCCCAAAATCGAAGCAGCTCGGGCCGGCGACATGGCGGTTATCCGCGTTCCACATAGGTACGCCGTAGTCTTCGGGGTCGCCGCGGTCGACTGACGCGTTACGCAGCGGGATGCCTGCGCCCGCTATCTCGGCGAGGGCCTGTTCCTCCGAGATGATCCTCCCTTCGTAAGGCTCGGCCTTAAGGAGCAGTTCGCCTTCAACCAGATTCCAGTACTCAAGCGTATGGATTGTGCCGCGAGAGTCGCGGATACGTACCTTCACACCATCCCCCTTCGGGCGCGCTTCGCGGCCCACAAGTAAATCTGCACGGCGTCCCGCGCGTCGTGCTGGTCGGGTACGCGCGCCTGCTCGGCGTCGCTGAGCTTCGCGACCGCTCGGCGCCAGCGCACGCCCTTGGGGACCTGCCCCGCCCAGCCGGCCGGCGTGATCTTCGTGACCACGGCACCGCCGGTGAGGGCCATGAGGGCCCAGCCTACGTCCCAGAGGCGCTGGATGTCGTCGTGGTACTTGGGCCTGGTCGGATACTTCTGAGGCCACTCGATGACCAGCTCCAGCACGTCGTACTCGGGCATGGCGTCGAGTAGCGCGAGAGCCATCGCGGCGTCCTCGCTGTGCTCGTCACGTGCCTTGGCTGTCGTCCGCACGCAGCTCGCCCCGAGCAGCTCGGTCTTCGTGCCCCAGGCGATGCCGGCCTTCTTGGCTCCGAGGTCGACGGCGACGATCACAGGCTCATCGCGTCGGCGAAGGCAGAGGCAGCGCTCTCATACGCCCCGGACCAGAGCCCGAGGTAGCCGGCCTTGGCGGCCTCCTCAGCCTCGACCCTGGTCTCGAATGCATACACTCGATGCGTAGGCGGGGCGTACATGAGCCAATACGCTTTGGCGTGTTCAGGACCTAAGACCGGTTCGTCGACCATATCGCTCTCCCAAGCGTCGTACATCGCCATGTCGTCCCACCACGTAGGCGAGACTGCTCGCCAGTTTGGTCCGCTGTCCGCCGCAGCGGTCTCGGGCAGCGTGGGCGGGGACATGCCCTCCACGTTCCAGCGGTCGTCGGTACCCGCTCCTGTGTACTCGTAGCTCAGGAGGAAGAGCACGCAGCACGCCGCGTGGGCCAGGTGCGAGAGGCCGGACTCGGGGTCCTTGTCCTCGCCGGCGCCCCACGCGAACAGGTGACGCAGGGCCGAGCCCAGGACGCGGCGCCAGGACATACCCTTGCGCCAGTTGTCGGGGCTGTACTTCTCGGCGCCGACCGCGAGGACCTTGCCCACCTCTTCGAGCGCCTCGAAGGGGAGCAGCTCCAGCCGCGTCTTCTCGCCGTCGTGCTTGATGCCGCCCTCGTCGGGGTCCATGTTGTAGCTCATTGGGCGTCCTCCATAATGGCGTCGATTGCGTTCAGGGCTGCGCAACACACCGGCGTGCCGTTGACCTCCAAGAAGAGATCTGCATAGCCGAGGTCGTGGTCGTCGTGGCAGGACTCGCAGCAGTGCGGGCGGTCCACGTAGCGGATGCCGGCAAGACGCATGGCGCGCTCGCAGCGCGGCTCGTTGTCGTACTCGTCTTGGATCTCGGAGAACTCGCTCATGCCTCAGGCTCCCAGGGGATCAGGCCCCCGCTCTCGTTGTAGACTGCCTCGGCGGACTTGTACCACCGGCGGCTGATGTAGGGCTCGGCGACGATGCGCACGTCGGGAGTGTAGCGCCGCATCTCTTCGACCATGATGCGCGACAGCTCGAAGCCTGCCGCGCTGGCGCGGCCCTCGGCCACCTCCAAGATGAACTCGTCGTGGATGAAGAGGACGGGACGCGCTCCGTAGAGTGGGGACGCCGGGTCAGCGTAGCTGGCCTTCGTGATCTCCCACATGGCCGACTTCGCTCCGTCGGCTGCGAGCCCCTGGAACACGGTGTTCGCTCCCGAAGTGTAGGTGCATCCTCCGCGGACTCGGTTCGAGCGCAGCTGGCGGATAGGGAACCCGTCGTACGACAGCTCGTCCGCCTGAGACAGCAGCTTGAAGTAGGGGCGTGCCTCCGGCAGCGCGTCGAGCCACAGGTTCCGAAGCTCGCTGGCCCGCTGCAGCTCGATGTCGAGCCCGTAGCCGCGGGCGTACGCCATGAAGTTGCGGGGCCCGAGACCGCCGGGGAAGCCGAGGATCGGGGCCTTGGCCTCCGTGCGCTCCGTCTTCGTGACCTCGTCCATGCTCTTGTTGTGGGTCACGGATGCGAACCACACGTACGGGTCGACCCCGGCGTTCAGAAGCTCCGCGAGCTTGGAGTGCTTGAGGATGTCCAGGCAGGCCTGAGCCCAGGTAGCACACTCCACGCTGCTGTAGTCCGCGCCGACGAAGACCTTGCCGGGCGTCGGGATGAAGCACTCGCGGAACTTGCCCTTGCGCGGGGGGTTCTGCATGTTCGGGTTGCGCCACGAGGTGCGCCCCGAGCGGACCAGGACGTTGGGCGAGGACGTGAGCCGTACCCCAGCGGCCTCTTCCAGCAGCGGGACGTAGGTGCTCAGCAGCTTCTGGGCGGACAGAGTCTCCGCGTACTCCAGCAGGCCCTTGTCGTGGCTACCTTCCAGCGTCTCCAGGTCCTTCTTGATGCTCCCCTTCTTCGTGCGCGGCGCCCACTCGTCACCGTAGGCGTGGACCACCCACTGAGTGAGGCGCGTGTTGTCCTTGCTCGACTTGAAGGGCTTGAACCCTCGGAACTTGTAGACGCCGAGTGAGCGGCAGGCCCTGTCCGGCATGCCTCTACACGAAGCGCAGCGCGTGAGGGCGGGCGGCTCTCCCTTCCAGCCCGACCCCCCACACGCCTTGCAACGGTTCACCCGCAAGAAGCCGAGGCGCTGAGCCACGACGTCGTTCTGGCGGGCGGTTTCTCGCACCTCGGCCGAGAACTCGGCCACGGCGGCGGGGTCGGTAGCGAGGCCCTCGACCGCCATGAAGTGCAGCGCCAGGTCGGCGCGGGTCTGTTCCAGCTCGTTCACTACGCGGCGGTCCTCGACCAGCGGCCCGACCGACGTGTCGCGGGTCCGGGCCTGCTTGAACCAGATGCGGCGGGCCCAGGTAGCGTCGCCGATGGCGTAGCTCTTGGCCTCGTCCGGCCACTCGGTGAGGGGTACGCCGTCCAGCTCGTCGTACCGGAGGCGCCAGATGTCGTCGCCCTTCTTCAAGGCGCTGAGTCCGGTGTGCTGGTAGTAGACCTCGGCCAAGTACGCGAGCGAGAAGTAGCCGCTCTTCTTCTGGTTGGTCCGAGAGTCGAAGTTGTAGTTGCCGTCGGCGATGGCGAGGAGCAGCTCGCGCACCTTGGTGTCCGCCATGAGGCCGGACTCGTAGGCACGAGCCACGACAGGCCACAGCGCGGGGCGCTCGGTCAGGACCACGGCCACGTCGTAGGCCAGGTTGTGGGCGACGAGGATCCACTCGCGCGCGAGGCAGGACTCGAAGAAGTCGAGGCCCGCTTCCTTGGCGGCGAGCAGCTCCCAGCCCTCGGCGGTCTTGAGCAACTCGACCTCTTCGGCCGGGATGCCGAAGACCCAGGCCTCGACAGCGGGCAGCGTATCCTCGCCGCCGGAGGCCGTGAGGCACACCATCGGCGGGGCGAGGAGACCGGTCTCGATCTTGTGCGTCTCAGTGTCGAACGCGACGACAGGCAACATGCTAACTCCGGGCACCGCGCACGGCAGCATAATGCCGCCGCGGCGGTCGTAAAAGGTGCGCCCTCTTGGACTTGAACCAAGGGCCACCGGATTAAGAATCCGACGCCCTACCTACTGAGCCGAGGGCACATGAAGAGGCACGGACCTAAGACTGGGCCTTAGGTCCGTGCTGGCTGTCAGGCCGCGGCGTTCCAGGCCGGCACGTAGCCGTACTTCACGGTCGTGAACGGGTTGCCCGCGTTCGTGGTGATGCCCGTCGCCGAGACCCGGAGCTGGGTTCCTCGGATGCCGGCGCCGTTGTCGGCGGTCAGCTTGGTCATCATCTCCTCGGTCACGTCCTCGGTGCTCAGGCCGCCCAGGACCTCGGCGAAGAAGCGCTTCGCCTTCGACATGTTCCGCTCGCCGGCCTCGGTCAGCTCGCCACCGGCGCTCTCCAGCTTGAGGATCTGGACCGTCTTCTGGCCCTCCTGGTTGCTCTTCGCGTCGCCGGCCAGGACCTCGTCGATGCGAGTCTCGATGATCAGCGCGGGCTGCTTGCTCTTCCGCAGCTGCGCCTTGGCGATCGTCGCCATGACGGTCACGCGGTACTCGCCGGGGGCGAAGAACTCGCCGTTCTGCTTGCTCTTGACGCCATCGGCGCCTCCGAAAATGCTCATACTCTTGGGTACTCCTGCCGCGAAGCGCGGACTTCTTGATGTGCTCTAAGGGAACTACTCCCTTCTTGCACAGGTAACATAACACATCCCGTCGAGGCGTGCAACCTTTTCGACGGGATCAAGTCATTCGTAGGGGTTGTGCGTGAAGACGCCGGGGAAGTCCCGACGCTCGGCGACGAGCAGCTTCTCGGGCTGGCCCGAGCTGGTCTGCCTGTTCTCGGCCTTGGCCAGCGCCTTCTTGAAGGCTTGCTTCTGAGGCCAGGTGTGCTGGTACACGTCCGCGTGGACGGCGCCTACGCGCCCCTGGCGGTGCTGCCTGCCGAGGAGCTGCTCCCACTCAGCAGCCGAGCTGCCCGGCTCCATGACGAGCTGGGTGCCCCACGGCTGGTAGTTCTTGCCGGCCGAGTGGACGCGGATGCTCAGCCCGGCGATCCTGTGTACCGCCGGCTGAGGCTCCTCCTGCCAGAAGCAGGGCACACCAAGCTGCTGGAGCAGCTCGCCGACGGCGCGGTTGCGGAACCAGAGGAAGGCTCCGACCTCGGGGTCCTGCTGCTTGGCCCACTCGACCGCGAACTCGACGGGACCCGTGTCGATCCACACGGCGCGGGTCGGGGGCTCGTCCTTGTCGCGCTGCTCGTCCCACGCCGCGAGGGCGTTGCGCAGCTCGCTGGCCTGCGACAGCGGGGCTCGCCTCACGTACTCCTCCACGAGGAACGGCGAGTCGCAGCCCTCGCGGCTGTAGGACTTGAGGTACCTGCGCACAGCGCTGGCCCACGTCGACCTGGCATCAAGCCAGTCCAAGTCGGGCTCGTCGTTGGGCCACACCCACTCGTACCAGAACCCGAGGCTCAGCTGCTGAGCGGCTCGGTGGAAGTGGAGCGCGTCCACCACCGGCGTCCCGTCCGGCAGGACGTAGTCCCGATGCAGGGAGCTGAGCGCCGCCTTGACGTCAGGCCTCAGGTCCGGATACACGGCGCGCAGGGACAGCGGCTCCTCGCAGCTCTGTCGCGTGGTGACGACGAAGCCTGGAGCGCTGGCCTTCCGCTCGGCGAGGGCCTGTCGGCAGGCCTCGACGTCGCGGTCGCCGGACGTGGAGGCTGAGGGCGCCCGCCACGTAGGTCGGACCCAGCGGACCAGAGGCTCGACCGCTGCCCACGCCGCGTCGTCGGGCTCGCCGTCGAAGTCCATCACGGCGGCCCACTGCTTGAGTACCGTGCCGTCCGTAGGCAGGGGGCTCGCTTCACGCAGCGCCAGCTCGCTGAGGTGCGCGTAGTCTCGGACGCCGTTCGTCATCAGCGTACCGCTGGCTCCGACGAAGCGGACCTCGGGATTCGCCCGCATGTAGCGGAGGAAGCGCTTGGTGCGCACAGCGTCGGCGTGCCGCAGGGCGTGGCACTCGTCGGCGAGGATCAGGTCAGGCGCCAGGACACGGAGCATGGCGGTCGCGTCCGGGCGACTCAGGCTCTCGTACGTGCGGATGGTGCATGGGCGGATGCCGTACTCCTGGCCCCACTCCCAGGCCGCCCGCTCGGCGGCGGCGAGGTCCTTGGAGTACAGGAGCAGAAGAGGGTTCACGGCGTTCATGACCGTAGCCATGAGGCGGAGGGCGAGGGTCTTGCCCGAGCCGACGCCGGCTTCGAGCAGGACACCCTGAGGCTTGGAGGCTCGGAACGCTGCCTCCAGCGCGTAGGCTTGGACCGGGCGCAGGCGTCGGGCATCGCGCCGCAAGCGCAGCGCGAGGGTCCAGCGCTCAGCCAGAGCGTCCTGCTCGTCGTCGTCAGGCTTCCAGGCCGGCAGGGCCGCGATGCGCTCGGAATCGCTCTCGACTCCGAGCGCGGTGCGGTTGGCCGAGGCCCTCGCCCGAGCCCGAGCGAGGATCTCGTCGGCAGTCACAGGAGCGGCACGGAGCCGAGGGCCTCTTCCAGCTCGACTCCCAGGGCGTAGTCCAGCTCGACTCCCAGGGCGTAGACCTGCTGCTCCAGCGCGGCGATCTCGTTGAGCCCCATGGCGAGACGGCGGGTCAGATCCTCGACCTCCTCCTCCAGATCTTCGATGTGGCTCTCGGCATCCCAGAGCTTGTCCTCCAGCTCGCTGAGGTCCTCGGGAACCTGCCCGCTCAGCTCAGCGTTCTCGGACATGAGCTTCTGAATCATGTCGTAGTTGCCGGCGATGACGGCGGCCTTGGTCTCGATGTCCATGTCAGTTGCTCCGGTTGTCAAAGATTGCCATGAGGCAGTGGATGGTGAAGGCGACGCCCCAGGACTGGGTCCAGGTGAGCGCCGGCAGGGCGAAGAGAGGGGCCGCGAGCCCGGCCCACAGGAGGAAGAGCGCTGTGCCGGTGATCAGGGCGTAGGCCGCGTAGAACACGGGCACAAGGAGAAGGGCGCCGCAACCGGTGAGCAGGACGTCGGTCACGGTGCGGTTGTTGGTAGCCATGCTGGCTCCTATACGAAGAGGGACGTGAGGGTGAGGGACACGAGCACGGACATGAGGATGGTGGCTCGGCTGTACTTGTAGGCGAAGGCTTCGAGCCTCGACATGTGATGGAGCTGGGCGAGGCCGGTCCTGTAGCCTTCGCGGTCTCGGCCCCAGCGAAGTGTCCAGCCCGCCTCCCGAGCGTATCGGTCGGCCTCGTTCCGCGCGACTCGGTCGGAGACCCACGGGACACGGACCAAGCTGAGGGTGGTCCAGCCCGCGAACTCGGCCTCGAAGGCTGCGACGTCCAGCTGCCCGTATAGAGCGAGCCAGCCCTCTCGCGTCTCCTTGGCCTTGATGCGAGGGGCGAGGACCGGAGACCTCACCGGGTTCCTCGGACCACAAAGGCGCCGCGGCGGACCATGATCTCCACGAACCGGGAGGCCAGCGGGTGGCGCCCGTCGACGTAGATCTCGGTCGGAGCGCTCGTGCTGAGGGCGAAGTCGCCGAGGGCGTCGTTCCCGCCCTTGGCATAGTCGACGCAGGACCAGTGCGGCACGTCGTACGCGGCCTCGATCCGGGCGTACGAGGAGGCAAGCACCTCGTCCATCGTGGCGACGGCGCGGCCGGCGGGCATGCAGTCGACGTACACGGTGCTGGCCTCGGCCTGCGTGGTCGGTGCTTGGGGGACCTCTTCCATGATTCTCTCCTCCTTGGGGGGCGGGCTCATGCCCAGCTGAGCGAGGATCGCCGCCAAGTTGGGGGCGTCCTCGTTTCGGTTCTCGGGTGTGTAGTTGCTCGTGACGTTCTGCGGAGACTTCGAGCAGCGCGCCGCGTGAGGGCAGCCTCCGAAGTCGCGACAGGCGAACTGGTTGACGGGGATCTCTTCCTCGGCCTCGAAGCCCAGGTCGATGAGCGCCGCCATCTGAACAGCGACCGCTTCCATCTCGGACCAGTTCTCCTCGACGGCGAGCCAGGGCACGTCACGCGCCCAGATCTCGAACTCCATCGGCGCGCCGCGGGTCTTCACGTAGATGTGCTGGAAGTCCACGGCCGACGGCGGATCGTCGCGCCACATGCCGTACGCGTAGCTCAAGGGCTGGCGGAACTTGGCCAGCTCCTCAGGCGTCTTGCCGTAGCGTTCCGGGTTGCTCGACGTCTTGAGGTCGCCGACGATGTACTCGCCGCCCACGGTCCAGTCGACGAAGCCCTTGAAGGGGAGCGGTCCGCAGCTCAGGTCGGTGATGCTGAACTCGGCCTGCAGCTCGCCCTCGGGAAGGAGCGCGAGCGCCGGCTGGAGCAGCGTCCACGGGCGGGCGGCCTCGTCTCCAAGGCTCCCGTCCGTGATGTAGTCTTCGAGCAGGGCGTGCATCTCGGTGCCCAGGCGAGCGGCCTGGCTGCCGGAGTCGCGGATGCGCAGCACGTAGCCGTACCACCACTTCCGCTGGCATCGCTCGAAGGTGTCGCAGGCCGAGAAGCTCATGGAGATCGGTCGGCCGTTCACGTCGCGGTAGGTCACAGGTGCCGCCAGCGCAGAGGGGGATAGGCCTTGCGGCCGGTCTCCCGAAGGTACCAGTTGTCTGAGCTATCGACCCAAGCGCAGCCGCAGCCTCCGAGGCCGAAGTCTCCTGTCACGCTGATGTACTCCGGCGGATACGTGGTCCCGTTCTCGGCGTCGAAGCGGACCCATCCCGCCTCCTCAGCAGCGTGCAGCTCCTCGATGAGGTCTTCGTACGCGTCGCTCGGTCCCTGCAGTTCGCGCAAGGCTTGGGCTGCTCGCAAGTAGAGGCTCACTCCTCCACCTCAGCGAAGGTCGTCGGCGCCTGCGTCGGGGGGGTGAGGGGCTTGATCTCGTAGCTCATGCTTTCTCCTTGACCACCGACAGGTGGTCGCCCTTTCGGACTTGTTCGATGTCTTCCTTCTCGCAAACGCCGGCGTCGACGAGGGCCTGGGCAGGCACCTCGTAGGCGCGGCAGCGTGTGCCGCGCGGCGGCGTCGCGAGCTTGTTGGTACCCAGCTGCCCGAGCGCGTCTCGGATCATCTTGGGGCGCGGGGGCTTGCCCGGCCCGACCGCGTCGCTCCAGGCCGCCGTGATGGCGTCCGTGCGGACGTAGAGCATGTCGCCCTTGAACCAGGCCCGAGGCGAGCCGACGTTCGCGTTCCTGTGGCGGAGCAGCCACCAGCAGGCCTGGAGCACGTCGGGCTTGATGCCCTGGTTCACAGCGAACTGGTCGTGCCACGGCGTCGGCTCGCCGCTGACGAGGAACCGGGAGCCGGGTACCACGGTGCGCGTCTCTGCCATCCAGGTCAGGTGCTCGCAGATCTCGCGGCACACCTCCGTGTCCGTGCCCCCTTCCGCGAAGCGGGCGGCGAGCCGGGCTCGGGTCTCGTGGCTGGCCGCGAGGTAGAGGATGCGCTCGGTCACCGCTTCGAGCCCCTCGGCTCCGAGGGGCTTGGCGAAGGGGATGCCGTTGTCGTCGTTCGAGAAGATGACCACACGAAGGGCGCCGTACAGCGTGCTGCTGGCCTGGTACTTGCGGCGCAGCTCGTGCCGCTTGTTCGACACGAGCGAGCGGAAGGTCTCGCTGGCTCGGTCCGAGCCGTCGGTGATGCCCTCGTCGGCCACGACCACGGGGCACTTCGCGAGGCCTCCGTTGAACGAGGACCCGACCGCGTCGTACGGTACCGCCGGGGCGGACCAGAGTTCCCCGAGCGCGCGGCCGAGGAGCGACTTGCCGATGCCCGGTCCGCCCTTGATGTAAAGCGCAGCCAGCGGCATGTCGAGCCGCGGCGCCTGCGACAGCCAGTCGAGGAGCTTGCCGGGGTTGGAGCAGCCGAGGAGCTGGAGCCACTCGTCGACCCACCCGTGCTCGATGGTCTCGAACGCGGAGCGGGTGTACGCTGCGGTGCGGAGGACTCCGCGGCCGTGGTCTCCGAGGACCCACTCGTCGTGGTCGAGGCTGGCCCAGCGCTCCTCGTCGTCGAAGTGCTCGCCGTACTCAGCGACGAGGTCGGCGAAGTCTCGAAGCGGGTCCACGTCAGCCGGGAGGTGGGGGTTCAGGTCGCGCTCGACGACGCGCCGTAGGGAGTTGTGGCCGACCGGCACGTAGCTGCGGGTGTCGGGCTTGAAGACGTACATCCCGTCCCGAGAGTTCGAGAGGAACAGCGGGCCGTGCTCGTCGGTGAACTGCTGCAGCGCCAGCTCGGCCTCGACCTTGGCGCTGGCCTCGGACTCGGCGCGGAGGCAGGCGTCCCAGATGGCGTTGGTGTCGAGCAGGTCCGCCCGAGCGCTGTGGAACAGGGCCGAGTACAGCTGCTCGGCGGTCAGGCCCTCGATGACTCGCGTCATCCGCAGCGGCATGGTCAGCATGTTCGTGAGCTTGGTGCTCTTGGTGCCGGGGATCGAGGCCCCGCTGCGGAGAGCGAGGACTCGGGACCGGAGGCGCCCGTCGATGCCGCGCTCGATGGTGTCCCACGTAGCCGCCGGCAGGGCGGCGGGGGCCAGCGGCGGGAGCCGGGGTCCCGAGGTCTCGGCAGCAGCCGGAGAGGAGGTAGGGGTCGGTGCCACCGGGACCTCGGGAGTTGTCTGCGCCTGCCGAGTAGCTACCCAGGCGGCGAGCTTCCACAGGTCAGCGAGGTCCAGGCCCGTGGCTACGGGAGGATCCTCGGCGCTCTTGCGGAAGATGGTGAACAGGACGCGCGGGTCGGAGATCGAGCCCAGCGCAGCGATGGAGCCCATAGCCGAGCGCACAGCGTCGCGGTAGCTCTTGCCTCGGGACGCCGGGAGCGGGCCGTCGGGGACGCCGACGTGGTTGCGGCAGGCGGCACGGTGCGCGGGGGTCAGGACGATGTCGTCGTCGGGCGCGTCGCCGGCGTTCTGCAGCTCGGGGTGCCGCCCCGGCGTCCACGCCTCAAGGTCATGAGCGACCTGCCGCACGGAAAAGGTACTGAGCGGATCCACGACGAAGGAGTCGAGGACCTCGCCGTCCCTCCGAGCGCGGGGGAGGCGGAAGAGGCGCGTCCACTCGTCGGACGCCGGGTCGAAGGCAAGGCCTGTGGCCCGCTCCACACGACGCCGCACGACCTCAAGGAACTTGTTCGCCTGATCGACCGGCACAGGCTCGTCGAGCTTGGCGAACAGGCGGAAGCCTGCGCGACTCGTGTATCCTCCGAACGCCGGGTCGCCCAGGTCGCGTAGCGTAGCGGACAGTTCGCTCCGAGCTGTCGCGATGCCCGGCCACGCTTCGTGGTTCGGGCGGTCCCAGTCCAAGAAGACGTGGGTCAGGTGGATGCCGTCCACGTAGCGAGGGGCGCAAGCCTTGAGGCGAGGGAACATCGGCTCGCCGTCGATGGCGTAGGCCACGCACATCGCGTCCGTGTCCTGCGGGGCTTGGAACTCGTCCAGGCCCACGGCCCGGCACACGTCCAGGCCCTCCGCATCGTCGCCCTCGAAGCGGGGCCACGCCGGGGAGAACATGGACGGGAAGACAGAGATCACAGCGTCACCTCACGGAAGGTGAGGTTCGTCGGCTCCAGGCGGCGGAGGACCGTGATCGCTGTCTTGTCCTGGTCCCAGCAGGCGAAGGGGATCGCGCCCTTATCGAGGTCGAGCGTGAGGGTCTGCTGTCGCCAGGCGCTGGGGTCGTTGGGGTGCGACCGAGCGATGATGATGATGCGCTTCGTGCGCCCCCACTCGACCTCGTAGAAGCCTGGGTCGAGGTCGTAGAGTTTGCGGGTCGGGCGCGGGGCCGACTCGATGGTCGTGTAGTTCACGGTTCCTCCTCTCGCGGGTAGTATAACCCGCCGTGTTGTGGTTGTCAACGGGCCCGGTTAGGCCCGAAGCTCCCGCGTCTTCGACGAGAAGACGCGGTGGCGCCGTAGGTGAACGAACGGCACGTGGGAAACTTCCCTTGTTGTATTTACACTACCTACTGGGTTCCCCTCTTTCTTGTACTTATTTCCCTATAGAGGTTTAGTAGGAGAGGATCATGGGTAGTATTCGAGGATAGTCCAGGCCTAACCTGGGCTATCGGTGAACGTCCCGAGGTGCTCGGTGAACGTTCAGGCGATCGCGGCCAGCATCTCCGCGGCGTCTTTGAGGTCCTTGAGTAGGCGGCAAGTCGCGAAGGGGAAGCGCAACCCGGTCTCCGAGCCTTGAGAGTATGGGCGTCCCGCCACATTGTCCCGCGCTTCGGGACAACGAACGCGTAAAGCACCCCCCGGCGGTCCCGAGGAACGCGGCCACAGCTACGAGGTAGTTCATGCCTTCTCCGGCCTGCCGCGGGCTCCGCGCCTCGCAGCCTTGTAGGTGAGGGCGTCTGCCCAGGGTACGCCGTGCTTGCGGGCGTACCGCGTGACGACCTTGGGGTCCACACCTGCGGCGCCGGCCGCCGCGGCCTTGGTCGGGTACGGGACGCCGGCCACCACGAACGGCACGGCGGTATTGCGCAGCTCGAACAGCTCGCTGACGAGAGCCTCGCGGCTGGGGGTACGCAGCTTGAGTCGAGCCTCGACCTCCTCGGCAGTGATGCCAAGGTAGGCAAGGGCGTGTTGCTCGGAAGGGAAACTCCTCACTGTCCCACGTAGCGAGACGGTGAAGCCGATGAGGTTGTGTGGGCCGTTCTCGCTCACTTGCTCTCCAGAACGAACGGGCCGTCTGACAACCACCACACGTCGATGACCGAGGCGGCTGCGGCGGCCTTGCCGGGCAGAATTAGAGGCTCGTGCTGACGGAGCCGTAGCCGTAGCTGTTGCCGTCGCCGTCGCCGTAGCCGTATCCGTGTCCGTAGCCGTCGCCGTCGCCGTCGCCGTAGCCGTAGCCGTAGCCGTAGCCGTCGCCGTAGCCGTCGCCGTCGCCGTAGCCGTCGCCGTCGCCGTTGCCGTTGCCGTAGCCGTTGCCGTTGCCGTAGCCGTAGCCGTAGCCGTTGCCGTAGCCGTAGCCGACCAGTAGAAACTCGGGCATCACAGCCCCCAGTCGTCAGCCACCGGCACGCGGTAGACCTCAGCGCCGGCGGGAAGGTTGACAGGGTTGGCGATCGGCTTCAGCGCGACCTTGTCCGACTCCGGGTTCGCCAGCATCCCGTCGAAGCCGACGCCCGACCAGCGGACGACGTTGACGGGGCGCTTCAGGATGATCCGCCCGTTCTCTTCGGTCACGTCGCCGGCGAAGATCCAGCCTCGGTCGATGACGACGACGTGGCGCGTACCCTCGGGCGGCTCGTAGTTGGTGACGCTGTCTGCCCGGACGTACTCGACGCCGTCGATGGTGATGGTGTTCTTGCTGCTCATTACTACTCCTTCTGTGTTGTTGAAAACGGGCCGCCTTCCAGCCCCGGCACGTCGGCCACTCGAATCACGTTGCGGGTCACCGCAGCACCGTCACGAGTACACGCGCTCGCCGAACAGCGCGAGCTGCCCGACGATGTTGGCTACGAACGGGTCGACCTCGCCCGCATTCTCGTCCGCGATGATGCGGCGCAGGGCCTTGAGGACCGCCGGGTGGATGCTGGGGTGGTGCTCTGTGAGGAGCATGACCCACACCATCTCGATGTCGTGCTCCGCGAGGAGCAGCTCGTCGTCCGGGTCGTCGAGGGGGTAGGCCCAGATGCCCTCCTCGGACTCGACAGTCGAGCACCAGTGCCCGGCGCCGTAGGAGAACTGGCTCAGAACCGCGAGGGTCATGTCGTACATCACGCCACCCGGAACTTGAGGGACACGGCCTTGAGCCGCTGAGGGACGGTCACCTCCCAGCCGTTCTCGGCCCACGAGCCTCCTCCGCCCCCGTCGAGGATCGTGACGGAAGCCATCCCCCCTCGGACGACGATGAACGCTTCCCCGCGGCTGTCGAAGACGCGGTAGAACTGACCCCAAGCGAGGTCGCGCCCCGCGTCGATGGGCCGAACAACGGACTTGCTCGGGGTTTCTTCGATGGTGCTGTACTTCATGAGGTCTCCAGCAGGTCTCGCCCGCTCTGTGTGAGGTGGTATCGTTTCGTGGCCCACTGCTGGCCGCCGTACTGCCCGGCGACTCCCAGCAGGTAGCCTTCCTTTTCCATGCGGGTCGTCATCTTGATGACGCGACCAAGGCCCCAGCCCAGGTCGAGGACCGAGCAGAGGTCGAGGCGAGTGAGGCCCGCCTGCGAGTGCCGCTGGATTGCGGCGGCGACTTCGCGGCGGGCGGCGAGGTCCTTGGTGCGAGGCATCAGGTTCCCATGTCTGTAGGTGAGTCGTCCTTGAAGATGCGGACCAGCAGCAGGAAGCTGGCGGTCAGCAGCAGGCCGGCGATGAGCTTGAAGGTCACGGTGTCTCCTTGTGGCGCGCCATCTCCTTGGCGGCGAGGTCGTAGTGCCTGCTCCCAGGCGAGAAGCGATGCCACTCGTGGCCACAGTCCGGGCACATCCAGAACAGCGTCACGTCGTACATGTAGACGCCGATGGTGCGCTCGTAGTGCGAGGCGTCCTCGGGGTAGTAGGGGCGAGCCTCCTTGGGGATAGGCTCCCCTCGGAGGTCGACTCCGCAGCCGGGGCACATCAGGTCCTCGGGACCACGGTCACGGACACCGAGGCGAGGCGCTCGACATCCTCGTCGCCCATCATCGTGTAGTAGTTGGCGAGGTCGTCGAAGCTGTCGCCGAGGAGGAGAGCCTTGTCCCCGTACCTCATCACGAGGCTTCCGCGGTAGAGGAACAGCTCGCCGCCTTTGATGTCGCCGAAGGTAGCGGCGAGGCTGGCGGGAGGCTCGATGGTCAGGTCGATGCTGGTCATGTCAGGGCTCCAGTAGGATGTAGTCGAAGTAGTCTTGCTCTGAGGATCGGGCCATGTCCAGCATGTACTGGATTGTAGTCCGGCCCTTGAGGACTTGGCAGCCCTCCGAGTAGCCGCCCACCTTGGGGCCGATCCCCCCTCGGTGCAGGTTCAGGCCGCGGTACTCGTCCGTGACGAGGCGCCCGCCATCGCGGCGGAAGGCGAGCGGCGTGTGTCCGTAGTTCACGAAGGCGGGCTTGCCCTTGTGGAGCCCGACCTCGAAGGCGCGGCGGTAGGCGCCGGGCTCCACGACGGCACGCCCCACGAGGGAGGTACCGCCGGGGGAGGTCGTGCCGGGGAACAGCTTCATGGTCAGGCCTTCGCGGTCGAGCCACGCGTAGCCGAGGAGGTCGTCGTACGCGTCAGCCCCCGGCGGCACCTGGCGCACGCCGACGAGGGTCAAGCCGGAGCGGAACATCAGAACTCCTCCGCGTTGCGGGCCAGGAGGAGGTGCCCGATATCGTCCGCGGCGCTCTCCATGCCCGACGAATACCCGCACATCGGGCAGCAGCTCGGGTCGCTGCTTCGCTGGGCCGCCTCCTCGCAGAGAGTCTCGTGGGCCTGCTCCAACATCTGGACCAAGTCCTTGAAGGCGAAGTACACGCGGTCGTAGTCGGCACCTTCGCGCTCGGCTTCGAGGATCTGTCGGTAGGTCATGTCACACCTCTCCGCGCCACAGCGCGTCCATGAGACCGCCGCCGTAGCGGCTGGTCTCGGGGTCTTGTTCGATGTCGAACCTGCTCGTGTCGAGCAGCATGTCGACGCCGTCCTCCTCGTCGAGAACGGCGTCGAGGTCAGGGTCATCATCAGCTGCGAGGACAGCGCGGCGCTCAAGGTCAGCGTCAGTAGGGCTCATCCGTACACGACCTCCCCGAACAGGCCAGCCTGCACGATGGCGTCGGCGTCGTACGCGTCGATCTGCCCGGCGTCGAGCCGGGCGTAGGCCTCGGCGATGTTGTTGGTCATGGTCTGGTTCACGTGCCCCCCTTCGGCGATGAGGCGGAGCCCCTCGCGGATGGTGTCGATGTCGATGACCCACGGCCGGCGGTCGTCGTGCTCGGACACCACCGCCTCGAAGCCTCGGTGGTCGGGCTCGCCGTCGCCGCCGGACCAGGAGTACTCGAAGCACGAGGACCAGTAGCCGATGCCCCCTTCGATGGCTGTGACGAACACGCCCCAGCAGAACTTCGCTTGTGCGTCGGTCATGCGCTCGCCTTCTCGCGGCGGCGCTGGCCGACCCACTCGGAGAGGACCGCCGTCATCTTGGGGTCGTGGTCGCGGCGCACGTAGGTGCTCTCGAACACACCGTACTCTTTGGCGAGGACCTCGTCCAGGATGCGCCCCATCTCGGCCTCGACGTAGGGCGCACCGAGGTCCCAGTCGTAGTTGGCCTGACGCTCGGCGCGCTTCACGTCGTCGCGGTATCGCCGGTCGGCGGCGCGGCGCTGGGCGCGGTTCATGCCCGGCACCAAGCGGACGCTGTGGTTGACCGTGCGGGTGTAGCTCCGGCCTCGCGCCTGGGCGATGGTCCGGGTGTAGGGGTTCGTGATCATGGGGTCTCCACTCGAAGCACCACCAAGGGTGCGGGCAGGGAGAGCCCGGTCACGTCGATGTGCGTGCCGGGCTCCAGGTCAGGTAGGGTGTCGACGACTCGGTCGCCGATGTGCGTGATGCGTGGGGCGTAGGCTCCCCCCTCGACGACACGCCGAGCGGCATCTTCGAGGCGCTTGCGTAGCAGCTCGGGGTCGCCCGGAGCCACGACGCGGATACATCGGACGCGGACCGTGCCTCCCGTCACGGCGCCGATGAAGTAGTAGGTCACATGGTCTCCTTGTACCACACGGCGCCGACCAGGACGGTAGCGAGGCCGGCGGCGAGGGTCAGGGTGGGCGGGGAGGCGAGGCACAGGCACAGGCCGCCGAGCACGAAGCCCGCGGCGAAGGGGGAGCCGGTCATGCGTCGTACCCCTCGGGCGCGTCGTCGTCGTCGTCGTAGATCGCCGCGTACCATCTCGTGCAAGGCTGGGCGTAGAAGCCGGCCTCTCGCAGCGCCTTGTTCGTGGCCTCGACCTTGGCGTAGGCCTCGGTCGGCCCGCCTCCGGGAGCCGCGCGTTCGTAGTCGAGCAGCCGGCCGACATCGGCGGACTCGTGCATCACGATGAGCACGGCGCCGAGCCCGCACTCCTCGACGGGCCTGAACCACTCGGTCGGGGAGTAGAACACGCGGCCGTCGGCGTAGGTCGCGTCGTGCTCGGCCGCCTGAGCGACGAGCAGGCGCGCGGCCTCGCGGCCTCGGGCGCTGAGGGACTTGGGGATGGTCGTGTTTTCGAGGGTCATGTCGGGTCCACGGCCAGCGTCTCGACGGCGAGGAGCTGGCCCTCTTCGTACCCGGCGTCGGGTAGGTAGACCCAGCCCTCGGAGGTCTCGACGAGGCAGGTGCCGTAGTCGCAGGAGTCCACGGTCAGGGTCCACGTGGTCGCCGGGGCGGGCGGCTTGTGCAGGCAGGCGAGGAGGAGGATCATGCGAGCTTCCCCGTGATGGCAGTGAGAGTCATGCGAGCTTCTCCAGGTATCGCTCCAACTCGGAGCTGTGTTGGGGGTGGTCGAGGCCTTCGCCAACGAGCCAGTAGTACGTGGTCCAAGTGCTGCGCTGCCTCTTCGCGACCTCGGCTCGGGCGTTGTGTTCCCGAGCCTCGGCGAGCCTTCGCTCGTAGTCGGCGAAGATGGGGGCCTGCTCCTCGGCGGTCATGTCCAGGTGGAGGCAAGGGTCCTCGCCCATGTCCACGTAGGCCCGGCCCAGGACTTCGGCGGCCTCATCGGAGAGGCTCACGCCGAGCAGACAGCACAGCTCGTAGAGGCTGGTGTCCGAGGGAACGTCAACAGACGAGCGTATGCTCCAGAACGGGTAGGTCGGCAGCGGTTTATAGTACCCGGCGTCGGGGCCGGGCCGAGGGAACGGCGGTCGGGGCACTTCGGACATGTCAGATTCCCAGGTCGAACGCCGGCGGGGTGCCGGCAACGTAGTGGTTGTCGTAGGCCGCCGTCCAGATGGCGGCCTGCGTCTCGGCGACGGGCCAGCCCAGGTCGCGGGCTGTCTTGCGTACGCGCTTCACGGCCTTCGCTCTCGTGCCTTTGCGGTCGAGCGCCTTCTGCTCTACGTCCAGGGCACGCGCCATCCACACGTCGAGGACGAGGGCGTCGGGGTCGCCGGCCAGGGCACGGGCGAAGGGTCCCGTCTTCGGACCCAGCCCGGCGGTCAGCGCGTCGAGGTCCACGCACATGCGGTCCTCGGGCAGCTTGGCCAGCGCGCCTCGGGCGATGGGGAGCATGCCCGACGTGACGCCGAAGCGCAGGTAGAGCTTCGCCATCTTGATGTTGCGCCTCACGTGGACTCGAGGCGAGGTAGCCGCGAGCACGGCGCAGAGGTAGGGGACCGAGGTGCTCAGGTCCGCCGCCGTGGCGACGAGCCCAGGCATCGCGTCCCGGTACCACGGGCGGCCCGCCTCGCCGGCGAGGGCGAGGCGGGCGAGGGTCAGGGGGGTACGCATGTTCAGCTCTCCTCGGACCGTCGCCAGTCCTGCTTGCCGCCCTTCTTACGGGCGGACTTGGGGTCTTGTCTCTTACGCCGGCCCATCGGACCCGCAGCCTTGCGGGTCTTCGCGTCGAGGGCGTGGCCGTCGCGCTGCTTGGGCTTGGGCTTGGGCTTCATGTCACGTCACCCGACGGAGGTGGGCGGCGGCGCGGGTCTCGGTCTGGTAGACTCCGTACCAGACCCCCTTGCTGTCGAAGACGTGGAAGCCCCGCAGGGTCAGGCCCGCTGGGGTCGTGTAGGTGCCAAAGCTGAGGCGCTTCATGAAATCTCCTGTGTGATGAACTCGGTTGCTCCTGTGGTCAGGGCCACGGAGTCTTGGTTGTAGAGGATGGCGTAGAGGCGAGCGGCCCGACGGAGCCGGGCCACGTCGCCGGAGACGACGGCCGTGATGCGCCCCTCGGTCTCGCCCTTGTACACGCCCTCGCCCTCGGTCAGCGAGTGGACCTCGGCCTCGGCCTCGGCGAGCAGGGCTCGGACAAAGGGGATGGCGCGGTACCCCAGGCCCTCAGGTACGCCGAAGCCGAGCGTGTAGGTCAGCACGGGTCACCTTCCGCGGCGACGGCGAGAACCAGCGACAGGGCGCCGGCGAGGATCAGGGCTTCGAGCATGGTCAACTCCAGAGCAGCAGCTCAAGGCCGCTGACGACGGTGCTGCCTTCGCAGGCGTGGCACCAGTTGTGTGTAGCGTCCGGCTCGCACCGGGACGTGGTGGCGTGGCACTCGCGGCAGATGCCGGGCACCACGGAAGAGAACGTCCACTCCGAGCCCAGCTCGAAGTAGTCGCTGTCGATGTCGATGTCGTAGCCCTCGTCCTCGGCGAGGAGGCGGAGCAGGTCAGCGTCGCTCAACATCCGTACCTCCGTTCCGCCGCGCACATCGCGGCGTAGTGGTAGTCGTCTTCGAGCCGCTCTTCGTAGAGCGACCGCAGCCAGGCCGGCAGCTTGTCGGCGCGGACCTCTTCGAGTTTGCCGCTCCCGCCACACTCGTAGCAGGACACGTCGTACGCGCCGCCGAAGTAGGCGTCCTCGAAGTCGGGTCCCGCTTCGTGGAAGTCCTCGGCGGTCAGGCCGCCTCCGTCGATGCCGGGGTTGACGTGGCTGCCGGACCCCGAGCAGCGCCAACACGTGACGTGCTTGATCGGCAGCTCGAACTCGTACTCGTCGAAGTACAGGTCCTCGCCATCGTGGAGCGTGGCGACGGCTTGGGTCAGGTCCATGCCGTAGGCCGCCGCGTCCTTGCGGCTGACCTCGAAGTCGTAGAGGTCGAAGGTCATCGGATCGGCTCCAGGTGGGAGAGGCCGCCGGCCTGCTCGATGGCCTCGACGACGAGGTGGGTCGGCACGTAGGCGTAGGACGCCCGTGTCGGGTCCGTGTCCTCGTTCATCGTGTCGATGTAGGGCATCCACAGATCGACCCGCCGGCTCGGGAGCCCGATCTCGACCTCGGTGTAGGTCTCGGCGTTGTCGACCCGAGGAGTGCAGTAGTGGAACCGCGAGGCTTGCATGCTGAACGTGAGTCCATCATTACAGACGATGTGGGGGCGCAGCAACAGCATAGGCTGGCCGCCGATGGTGCTGAGTCCCGCCGGCTCGGTAGGCGGGAACAGGATAGTAGTGTTCATGTTGTACCTCCAGATACAAGGAACCCCGCAACCCAGGGGATAGGCTGCGGGGTTCGTTGAGCCGGGAGGCGGCTACTTGGGGTCCGGCCCCAGCCACATCCAGAGTAGGAGCATGGCGAGGACGGTGACGAGGAGGAGGGTCATGCGGCCAGCACGTGCTTGACGTTGCTGACCCGGAACACCCCCGGCTCCCGAGGGTCGGGGTAGGCGATGAAAGCCAAGTCGTGGTCTTCGGTGTACACCTCGACCTCGACGGCGTCGGCCTCACAGAAGCTGATGAAGACGAAGGACACGTCGGCCGGCGGCACGACGCGGCCCGAGTGTCGGGTCAGGATGCCGGCCGCAAGGGCTCGGCACTGGTCGCGAGCGTCGTCGAACGTCACGACGTGACGCCCTGCACGACGGCTCCGAGTAGAAAAAAGAGCCCCGCCGTCGGAGCGAGCGAGAGGATGCAGAGGATTCGAGTCATGTTGTACCTCCAGATACACGGACCCGCCCGACCAGTTCCATAATGGCGCTGGGCGGGCGGGTCGGTCTACATGGAGATGATGACGAGTCCGGGGGCCGGGCTCGCACATCTTGGCGGCGGTCAGGGACGCTCTCGCCGGACGGCGATGATGGCGAGGCGCACCTCGCTGGCCTGCTCGCGGAGGTCGTCGTGCAGGAGGCCGAGGGCTTCGACCCTGATGTCTCGCTCCGGCGAGGGCAGACCTCGCTCGGCGGCGAGGATGTCCTCGGCCGTGCAACTCACCTCGGAGACGAGGCTATCGAGGCGGGAGCGCAGCGCCCCCAGGATGGCGGCGTGGTGGTCGGCGATGGCGGTCATGGTAGTACCTCAACAGTCGAGACAAAAGTCTCGGGTGACAAACACGTGGCGACCGTTCACGTCGCCAAACAACACATCTCCCCACTCGTCCTTCTGGAGAATGAGGTAGTCGCGCGGCGACTGGCACGCCGCCGTGACCTGAGCGCAGCGCAGCGCGCCGGCTTCGGTCTTGCAGGCCCCCACGTACTGCTCCCCGTAGGGACCAGCGTGGGAGATGAACACGAGGTGGACGGTCACGAGGTGTACCCCGCGGCCCGCCCGGCCCGGTCGAACCACGCGGCAAGGCGACGCATCGACCCGTCGTCGAAGCTCGCCTCGAAGACGGCGCGGCCGAGCCACGCGGACGGGCTCTCCGGCCGCACGCAGTAGTCGACCATACGGTCGCGGTCCCAGCCGCACTCTTCGCCGAAGGCGAAGAGGGCACGCTCGGCGTCGATGCGACGGCGCTGGCCGGCTCGGTACTGGCGGGACGCCAGGTTTCGTGCGATGTCCGCCGCGAAGCTGTCGTAAGTCTCGTCCATGCGGACTCTCCAAACACAACAAGCCCCGCACGTTTCCGTACGGGGCTCAAGTTTTTTGGTGTCGGCGTTCACCTCGCGATATGCGAGGTACGCCGGGGGGTTTTCGTGAACGTCTTAGGCGTCACCCTTGCGGGCCGGACGCTTGACGAACGTCGGGACGGTCGGCGCATCGAAGTCGATAGCGGCGAACACGTCGGCGTGCTTCGCCCGCCGCTTGGCCCGCTTGCGGGCCTTGCGCTTGTGTCGAGCGTAGGGGTCACCGTCGCCTTTGATGCCGGCCTCCTTCCGTCGGCGCTTCCGGTCGGCGCTCGCGCCGCGAGCGAGCCGGTCGAGGTCGGTCGCCAGGATGGCGGCCTCGGTGTCGTACCCCGAGGAACGCCGGTCGCAGCGGTCGGCGAGCTTGTCGGTCATGCGGTCAAGTGCCGCGCATCGCTCGCCGCGAATGCGGCCAGCGGCTCGGACCTTGACCGGAAAGCGCAGCGCTCCTCGGACCGTCAACGTTTTGTAACGGGTCATCAGCTTAGCTCCTATTGGATGCTTAATCATCACCCCGACAACACGCCGGGGTGATCATTATAGCCGCCGGCCAGCGCCGCTCCGAGGAGCAGCGCGGCCGGCGACTAAGCCGTTTCGAGGTTTGGGTTATTGCGCACCACAAGGGGGCTAACCCCTATCCACCTACTCGAAAAGCCAAGGGGATAGGTCCGACCACGCTACCAAGTTTCCAAGGTAACGCGCACCTACCCCGCTAAGGGTAGATGACGTGCGAATGTCCCGGTCCTTGCGCTCTTATCGCAAGGCTGCTTACCCCCATGACAGAGGCAGGGCTCCGACCACCCGGTTACCCGGTTCTAAGGACACCCCGTAAGGGGTGCGTGGTCCTGACGCACGTTATCGCGTCATACAGTCTCGTAACTGGAATGCCATCCGCATAGGAGCTGCCCACTATCTCTACCGCCGCTTGACGCTGTTTGGGAAGGCGTCGCGCTTTGGGGTAGGTCCGCGTTACCGCGCTTGAATCCTACCAATGGGGGTCCTATCGCTGTCCGTACAATGTCCGCATAGGCCCCGCCCCGCCGGACGTGGCTTGTATCCCCAACAAAGGGACCATAGCTTCCTATGGCAGACGACCAGCACGCGGGTCGCCACTACTGCGCTAAATCGCGAGGCTTGCTACCTCTCCCGGTGGCGCATGGCCGCCGGGTAAACGTGCGCTTTCGCACACGCCGCTTGCGCTTTTGTTCTACGAACGAGTTACTTATTCACTACCAGCACACTACGAATGCGTCACATGCGCAAACGTTCGAGGTGTTGACCATAGTGGGATGCTCCAAGAGCGCCCATGACACCGACCGTTACGTCGGACACTTGCTGTATTCCCTCGCTCCAATGTTACGCCGGAGCGGCGTTCATTGTAGTTAGTACCTTTTCAGCCTTCCAAGGCACGGGCCTGACGCTAACGGGTCGGCGCTGCTAAGGCGCGTCTCCAGTCGCTCCGTGGTCAAAGGTCCGAGGACCTTTGGCCGGCTCTCGCCCGTCGAAACGGGCGGCCTTGCCGCTGGTAGCTGTATCCGTGACAGCTCTACGAGACATACTGTATGGGTTTATATCAAGGTAGCTTGTGAGGCTTGCGCCTCGCCGGAGCATCTATCGGGCTACTTCGAAGTGTCAAACACTTTTTTTCGCCGAGTGAGATTTTCCGGGCCGCTCCTATCGGAAGTAACGAGCATTTAATTAGCGCACTAAAGGCTTAGACCGACGGCCTATCGGGGTAGATGCTCGGGCGGCTGGTAGGGACTTGCCCGCGGCTATGGTTAGGCCGATCGAGTAGCTGCCTACGGTACACTTAGGGGCTTACGCCGGTGTTGCCGCGCTCCTATCCCGCTATCCGCTGCTCTCCGGGTACGCCTAAGTCTGGCACGGTCCGCGGACCGTTTAGCCGTCTGGCGAAGTAGGGTAGAGAAGCGCGGTAGCCTCAGGTAGGAGGTATCGCATCACGCCATTAGGGCGCTAATTAAATGCTCGTTACGATGTCAAGGTGCGTTGCGGCTTGCGCCGCTTGCTCCCGCTTCCGGGTAGCGCCAGCTTACTATCAAGGCCGTTGAGCCTGTCAAGAAAAAAAGTTTCGAGGGTTCCGGTGGTAGGTCGCTCGCCCGGTCCGAACCCGGCTTACTTCCTACCCAGGACCCGAGCTAGGCTCGGGTCTGGCCCGCCCTGTTGGGCGGTCCCTAAAAACGTTTCGAGGGTTCCGGCGGTAGGTCGCTCGCCCGGTCCGAACCCGGCTTACTTCCTACCCAGGACCCGAGCTAGGCTCGGGTCTGGCCCGCCCTGTTGGGCGGTCCCTCGCAAGGCCCGAAGGCCCTGCTGGCACGTTGCGATGTGAGAGAGCGTGCCCCGTTGCCGGGTGCCTTTAGAACCTACGCCCGGAACCCCTACGGGGTAAGAGGTAATCGAAAGAAAGTTCCAAGTGTTTGGAATCGTTGGGCTTTTCCGTCAAAGAAAATCGGAGAGGCTCCCCCGCGCACCCTTCGTCAGGCTCAAGTACCTGGAATCATTAGGCTTTTTCAGGCCGAGGCCCGCAATAGCGCCGGTTGGGGTCTGAAAAGCCTAATGATTCCAGGCACTTGAGGCGCTTTCCAGTCTCGTCCGTGTGTCGCGAGAAGAGGAAGGACGCGCGCCTATCACGGTCGAGCGTTTTCGGATGTCGCGAGATGTCTCCGAATGTCTCGGCCGAGCGACGGGATCCCGATCTGAACGCTTGTTCACCTGAACACCTGTTCAGTGTTGACGTGTCAAGAGTAAAAGGAAAGTAGCGCCCAGGGGCGGTGGCTGACCTGGGCTCGCAAAGCGAGCCGGCCGGGCGCTGGTCGGTGTCGAGTAGTTCCAGGCGCGCGCGCGAGCCAAGGCCCGCGCGCGGGTCTGGAGCTACTCGCAGTCTTCGACGACCACGTAGACGTCGTTTCCGTGCGCGTCCCAGTCGACGCTGAGCAGGGAGCCCCGGACCGTGTACAGGGTCTGGTCTCGGTCATCCGCGACACGCACAGACCACGTGCCCGAGACCAACTCCAGGGAGGAGCAGTCACTCCACATAGTAGACGGCTTCGGGATGTCTTCCCAGACGAGCGCGGCCCGCACAGCTTCCACGTGGTCTACCGCGGCAAGAACGCAGCGGCGCGCGAGGTCGGCGGCCAGAATCTGGAGCGGACTCACTCGAACCTCCCAAGAGCGAGCGGGGAGAGGAGACCGAGCGCCACAGCGACCTCGACCGGACCGAAACGGAAGTTCGCGCGGGTCACCCCGCGGGAAGCGAGGCCAGCACGGGCACACGAAATTTCAGCAGGGGACCACGCCGGCCGGGCCGGAGTCGTCGGAGCTTCGACGGCATCGCAGGCTTCCAAGAGCATGCGGGAGAGAAGGGGAGAGCGAGTGTTCATGTCGGTGTCCTCGGTGGCTTGGTTGCCGAGAACATCCTAGTCCGCGGGGTACGTCGCCGAATGTCACGAAATGTCACGAAATGTCACAAGGCCTTACCCTGGACCGCCTGCAAGAGCCGTGCCAACATGGCCCTAATTTCAACGGCGCTTGAAATTAACGGGGGCTCCTGCCGAACGGAGTATGCATCCGCATACACGCGCCTTTTGGGGCTAACCCCCTGATATCATGGGGCTTTCTCTGCATTCGGGAATCCCGAACAATGCATATTTGACCCGAAAACTCTTGACGTGTCCATACCTCTCACTCGCGCTGTAGCTCGTTCTCGCTGGTTTCGGGGCTCCTACGCACTGCCCCCCTGGGGACTGTTCGCTCCAGCGAGAGCGAGCCACAGCGCGATTGAGCTACCGCGACATAGATGTCGCACACCTGAACCCTTGTTCAGTAGAGCCCCCTGGCCAGACCCCCCAACCTGAACGGGCGTACAGGTGAACAAGCGTTCAGGTTAACGTGAAATCGAGACGATGACTTGACGTGTCAAGGGGCCAGGGGGGTGGGGTCTTGGGTCAGGGCGGGGGGCTTTGGCTTTAGCCAGTACCCTGCTCGCACAGATAGGCCGAGTGTGAAGGCGCCAGCTGGCGAAGAGGGCCGGGGGTAGAAACGAAATCGAGGTACCTCGGAGGGGTGGTCGCTGGGTGGCCTGGGGGTGGTACCTCCCCCGAACCCCCTAAGACCGCCGCGGATGAGCGCTGTGAACGGCAGGTGAACGCCGAGGTCGACGGAAAAAGCGTCGCGATTCCGGCCACTTAGCGACCTGAACGTTCAGTAGTACGTCTCTCCTGTTCACTCATAAGCCAGGTTCAACCTGCGCTTTCCTCTATTCTCCCTCTTCTCTCTCTCTTAAAAACCTATATAGGGAATATACATAGAAGAAAGAGGGGAACCATTAAAGGGGTATATACATAAAGAGAAGGTTACTCCCCGGCGTCCAAAGGGGTAGACCTTGCCTCAGGTCCCGCTGGCAGCTGGCCGAAGTGCTGAACAGTTCGGTGGCGTTCACCTCCGGGCCACCCACGGCGCCATTATGGCCTTTGGTAAAGGCCACGCCTTGCTAAACTCCGCGCGATGTGCTATGCTGAGGGCATGCCCAGTCGACCCACGGACGCCGAGCCCTTCACCGCGTACCTCCTCAACTGCCTCCGAGGGCCTGGTCCGCTCGCTCTCGCGGCCCGAGCTACCGACCTCCACGACCCTGGGCACCCCAAAACCGCGCTCGGCCTCGTGGCCGCCGTGGAAGGCAAGAAGCTCGCCGGCTCGTACGGCGCCCAGCGGGTCCAGTACTGGGAGACCTTCCTCGCGCGCTTCCCTCGCCTCGACGCGTGGTCGCGCTCCGAGGACTTCCTCCGCCCGCCCGCCGCCTGGTCGGCCGAGACCCTCGCCGCGTTCCACGCCGCGGACGTGGCGCCCCCCACGCCGGCGCAGTTCGCGGCCGACTACCTCCCCACCCAGCGCAAGCACCGCCGCGACGCTCTCGCGTACCGCGTAAGCGCGGGTGCCAGCTCCCTGCTCGCGGCCTACGCCCACGGCTTCCCGCTCACTCGCGGCGAGATCGAGGCCATGCCGGCCGCCGCGACCGAGCTGGCGGGACACACGTGGTTCTACATCTGGGCCTGCCGCCCGCAGCTCGACTACGTGCCCCTCGGCCGCGGCGCCTCGTTCCAAGCCCGGCTCGCCGCGCGCACGATCCTCGAAGAGAACCCCCTCGCCATCTCGAAGCCTAATTACGCCCGCGCGCTATCTCCGGCCTGGGACCTGAACCGCCTCAAGCACCTTCCCTTCCTTCCGTGGATCCCTCGATCTTCGCGCCGAAGTCTCGTAAGGTCCGCGAAAACCGGCTGAATCGGCGCCATTATGGCCGATTGCGCTTGACACGTCAAGCCGGTCGTGGTATTATGTACCTACGCTGAGGAGAAGCAGCATGCCGCCCAAGAAGCCTCGGGCCCCCCGACAGCGCTCGCTCGACGAGCTTGGAAAGGCCGACCCTTCGGTCCGAGCCCTGGTCCGTCAGGCCTTTGAAGAGCCCGAAGCCGACGGCTTCCAGCAGTTCAACCGCCTCTGCGCGCTGATCATGACGGAGGTCATGGCCGGTCGCCTGACTCCCGAGCAGGCCGGCGCGTGCCGCGACATGGCCGAACTACTCCTCACCTCCGTGACTGCCCGCGAGCTGAGCAAGGCCAAGACTCGGGCGCCGATCCTGCCTGCAGCTGCAAACCACCTGGCCAAGCCCCTCGCACCCCCGCCGGAGGACGAGCTTCAGGTCACCGTCCTCGGCCCAGACGGAGAGCCCCTTCTGCATGTCTGATCTCTACACGGTCTACGCCTTCCCCGAGGATGGTCGACGGACCCTCGACACCTTCGACGCGCTGGCGCTGGCCGGGCTCGCCATCAACAGTGAAGACAACGGCATCCCCATCGAGACCTGGGAGAAGTCCTTTGCTCTGCCGGAGGGCGAGGTCGATCAGTTCCTCGCGCCGCTTCCGGGCGCCCTCGGCCTGTGTCAGGCCAAGGCGATCGTTCGCGAGTTCCGCACCATCTCGGAGGAGATCGAGATGTACGACGACTTCCTCGAAGCCGTGAACTCCCTGGTGCAGTGGTACTACCTGGCGTGGTACTGGGCCGACGAGCTGGGCGTGTCCGAGCCCCTGACGGAAGTGGCGTCCTACCTCGCCATCGCGCTCGCCGAGCAGCGGGACCCTGAGTCCCTCTGCCTCGACGACAAGGCCTACGCCCAGGCTCAGGACTCCCACAGCAACTACTGCTCGGCCCTGCTCACCCTGGGCGAGATCGCGGAGTTCATCCCCGATGATGAGGCCCCCTCCATCCTGACGCTGGTGTTTTACGATGTCTGATGGCCGCGTTCGCGTCACGATCGTGTACGAAGTCCCCTGGTCGTCGGACAAGCCGCAGCAGACCGGGACCTTCATCTGCGACACCCTCCACGAGTGGCGCCAGCTCCTGCAGAAGTACACCGCCTGGCGCACGAAGCGGAACAAGGCGCAGCGCAGCGAGCAGGGGACCGGCCATTTCGCGGGAGCGAACGGCGTCCTCCTGTTCAGCGACAACATCATCAGCGTGACTCGTGTCCCAGCTTGACCTCCGCAACGCGCGGCAGGTCCTCTCGAACTACGGCACGGTCCTCGACCAGGAGTCCGGCGAGCTGGTGCGCTTCGATCCCGCCAAGATCTGCCCTCAGATGGCGAACGGGATCCTCGACTTCATCGACAGCGACCGCAGAACGCCGACCGGGCACCGCAAGATGCAGGCCGTTCTCGGCCCTCGGCAGTGCGGGAAGTCTCTCGTCGCCGCGCTCGGCGGGCTGGTCTACGTCAACTCGCACCCCAGCGCGTACGCCGCGATCTTCGCGGACAACAAGGACCGCGCCATCGACCTTTTCCGTACCATCAACACGTGCTACGAGCACATGCCGGACGGAGTCAAGACCCACACGGGAGGTAAGACCGAGGTCCGCCAGCTGACGCTGGAGACGATGGCGAAGATCAAGACGCTGTCAATGGAAGCCTCGATGGCAGGCATCGGCCGAGCCTTCGACTACCTCCACATGTCTGAGCTGCCCTTCGCGAAGGACGCCGCGGAGACCTGGAACGGTATCCTGCCGGCGATCATCAACCGCAAGGAGGCCATCGTGCTGCTGGAGTCGACGCCCGCGCCGATGACCCTGCCCAGCGCCTCTTGGTACCGGGACATCTGCGCCGAGGCTCGTCGGGGCATCGGGCGCTGGGAGTTCCTCTTCGTCCCCTTCTTCCAGTCCCGCCTCAACGAGCGCAACTGGAACCCCAGCTGGCACCTCACCAACGAGGAGGTAGGCCTGCTGCAGCAGTTCGGAGGCGAGCGCGTCTCCGGCAAGGGACTTCCCTACCTCACCGTCGAGAATCTGGCCTTCCGCCGAGAGATCCTCGACATGGACCCCGAAGTCCGGCGCTACCCGGAGCTGTTCAAGGTCTACTACCCCTTCGACCCGATCACCTGCTGGGCTCAGGCCAGCGGCTCCGCGATCCCCTCCCACGTCCTCGACCCTCACCGAGAGCGTGAAGTCGTCCCCTGGGACCCCGACCACGAAGGCCTGCAGCGCTACGGCGAGCCGAAGCCCGGCGCCGTGTACATCATCGGCGTGGACCCTGCCGGATGGATGGGGAACGACCCCGCCTGCATCCAGGTCCTCGAACTCTGGGAAGATCGCTGGGAGCAGGTCGCCGTTCTGGAGAGCAACAAGGTCGATCCTCCCTCCCTGTCCAAGATCATCGTCCGCCTGGCGCGCGAGTACAACGACGCCGAGGTCATCGTAGAGTCGAACGGCGTCGGCATGGGCGTGATCGCCATGCTGTACGAGGCCTTCCAGCGCGGCGACCTACGCAAGCTCTACTGCCACGGAAGCCGCGGCATCGGCAAGAGCAAGCCCGGCATCCCCGCCAGCACGAAGACGATTCAGGAGGCCCTCGGTCGCCTCATCGACTCGCTCATGGATCGGCTCGTGATCAACGACCAGGAGACCCTGGACCAGCTGTCGAGCTACCGCAACGACAAGCTGGTGGAGGACAGTGCGGCCAGCGAGATCCTGCGCCCCGGAAAGCTGACCAAGGGCCGCCGCGCCTCCCACCACTGGGACCGCGTCTCGGCCCTCCTGTGGGCGGTCTACGGGGCGTACAGCCAGCCCGTACGCTTCCGCCCGTTGACGCTCCGCGAGGACCACGGCGAGGTCGTCCCCGAAGACCCCACCACCTGGACTGACGACCTCTGGAAGGCCAAGCGTCGGGCCGAGGCGGAAGATAAGCGCAAGTCGAAGCAGGGCTCCAAGCGGCGCAAACCCTCGCGCAACAAGCCGAAGCTGCGGCGCCCCAAGCGCAAGTACTGGTCGTCCTGACCCTTGACACGTCAACCCGCACCGGTTAAGGAGTAGCGATGCCCACCGACCCGAAGCCCGAAGCACTCTGGGCATACAAGCTCATCGAGCACCACCAGGCACGCCTCGACACGCAGCGCAAGACGTGGGCCATGCACCTGGCCGCATACCGAGGCAACTTCTACGGTAAGGAGGGCGGCGAGGCCGGAGCCGAAGACGACGACATCACGGTCGAGCACAACCACCTGTACTCGTTCGTCGACTCGCTGATCTCGAACGTGTGCCCCACGAACCCCGAGGTCGACATCGTCGCCCGGCGGCGCACCATGAAGGGCGCCGCGAGGGTCCGCACGGCGCTCGTGAACGACGTCCTGCTCCGCGAGCAGGCCCCCAAGAAGTTCTGGCGCCTCGCAGCCACGGCCAGCGTCTACCCGCGCGCCTTCACGAAGACGATCTACGAGGCCAAGCGCAAGCGGCCGAAGCTCCGCATCCTGCCCCCGCATCGCGTCATCTACGACATGGCTGCGGAGACCTGGGATGACCTGCGGTACATCTGCGAGATCACGACCATCACGAAGGCCCAGTTCGCGCAGCGGCTCAAGAAGCCGAAGAAGGGTGGACACTACCGCTCGGACTGCGAGGACGACATCCATTGGGGCACGTTCCCCGACTGGCTCAAGGCCGACGAGCTGGACAAGCGCTCCGGCAAGAAGGACGAGACCGAGATCGACATCACGCGCTCCTACGCGGAGTACGCCGTGATCTACGAGTACTACGACCTCGTCGGCGAGAAGTACTACCACTTCGCCCAGGGCGTCGAAGCGCCGCTGATGACGACAGACCTGCCGTACCGCCTGGTCAAGAACCCCTTCGACATGTTGACGTTCAACGACAACCTCGAAGACACCGGCGGCCTGAGCGACGCGCACCTCATCTACGCCCTGCTGCAGCGCCTCAACGAGCTGGCCTCGTTGGAGATGTGGCACATCCAGACAGCGATCCCGATCCCCGTCATCCACGACGCACTGCTGGAGGACCCCGAGGAGTTCGCCGACGCCTTCCAGTCCGCGACCGGACCAGGTCACGCGATCCACCTGAACGCTCGGCGGGACGTCACCATCAACGACATCATGGGACAGACCCCAGTCGTCCAGCTCCCGATCGAGTGGGCCCGAGCCCGAGCCGCCATCATCGAGGAGATCGAGCGCGTGCTCGGCTTGCCGGCGTACCAGCGCGGAGCGGCCGGGCAGAGCGACGTCGCCACGGAGCTGGCTCTGATCGAGGGAGCGACCAAGACCCGCGACGCCCGGCGACAGAAGGCCCTGTACCTCGTCATCGCCCAGGTCGCCAAGAAGATCATCGACCTGTACCTGGAGTACCTGGACCCCGAGAGCGACATCCCGCTGCGGGTGCAGGATGGCGAGGAAGATGCGACGGCCACGCGCCAGTCCATGAACTTCCCCGACCTGGACGCGAAGGGCGACGTCGAGGCCGAAGAGGACTGGAGTTGGGACTACGAGGCTCGCCCCTTCAACGCCGACGAGAACAACTCGGTCGTCGACCTCAAGCGGCTGGAGACCTACATGCCTCTGCTGCAGGGCAACCCAGCAGTGAATCAGGTTCGCCTGACCAAGCGGCTGCTCGAACGGCTGGACTTGGACGGCGTCGCGAACACCGAAGAAGAGATGGCAGCTGCCCAGCAGCCGCCCATGATGCCCGACACCGGGAGCCTGCCTGCAGGCGACCCGAACGCTGGGCTCCCCGCGCCGCTCGCCGGCAACCAAATCGGCGCCGAGGCCGGCCAGCCCGCAGCAGCGGAACTGGCGCAGGAGCTTGGCGCACCCCTGGCATAGGAGAGGACCATGCCCATCTACGAACTTCCCCCGCACTACTCTGAGACGCTCCACGGAGCCTGCCCTGGCCGCGAGGCCTGGCTCACGAGTATCCCCGAAGGCCGCGAGGTCCCCTGCGACGAGTGCGGGGAGATGATCACTCGCCTCCTGCCGAGCCGCTTCTCGTTCGGAGGAGACATGGAGACCGGCAAGGAGATCGTCAGCACGCAACTCGGTCGGACCTTCAAGTCTGCGCGCGAGCTGGATCAGTGGTGCGACGACAACAACTGCGACGTCGTGAGCAACGACTCCAGCGCGTGGCGCGACCAAGTCGACCAGGCCGCCGCGTGGCGCGAAGAGGGCGCCGTCGCCGCGGGCTACCGCGACGCCCAGCACGAGAAGGCGGACATCAAGGAGAACCTGCGCGACATCCAGGCCGCGAACCGCGAGGCGTCGATCAAGGACTACGTCTCCGAGCACGGCACGGCGGACGCAGGCCACGCGGACAGCGATACCTGGAACAGCCCCCTCGCCGAGTAAAACCTTGACACGTCAACCCCAGCGGGTTAAGCTACCTGCTCCCGACAAGGAATAGCCAGCATGGCCGACGAGAAAGGGTACCCGGCCGGAAGCGACGGCGACCGCCTTAGGCAGCTGGAGAAGGAGAACAACCGCAGTGCGGACCTGGGCTACCAGGCCATCGGCCACGAGGGCATCGTCTACGAACTCGCCAAGCCGACGGACGTGACCTACCACGCGTACGGCTTCAACCACAGCCACATCGGCATCGCCTTCAAGCACGAGGGCCTGCGTGTTCGCGAGGTCGAGGGCTGTGTTCCTGCCCAGAACCGACGCACGGGTCAGAAGGGCATGTTCCAGAAGCGGTACGACCCGCGGGACCTGCACGCGATGGCACTGCACGCTGCCGATCTGCTCCGAGAGCACTGTGGAGGCGGCGGCGGCCAGATCCTGTTCCACGACGAGTCGGACAAGATGAAGAACGACCCTGGTCCCGCCTTCCCTCGCGAGAAGTGGAAGCAGGGGGTATACGCTCTCGTCGAGGACCCGAGCATCCCGTTCGACTTCTCGCAGTTCGCACCCGAGGGCTTCGACTACTGATGGACCCGACCCACATCATCACTCTCGTCATCCTCGCCACTGCGGCTGCGCTCGACGTATGACGAGATCTTCATCTCCCGCCTATTTGTCTGAACGGGCCTACCAACAACGCAGAAGGATAGGAGTTTCCATGCGTACTTTGCACGACCACGAGATCAACGACTTCAACAGCGAGCACGTCAAGGTGTTCGTCGCCGACAAGGCCGATCACGAG
>Ga0208299_1000186_pt1 | contig 59184 bp, 70 predicted proteins | sample 15_taG_FD_184089 | JGI IMG/M metagenome (GOLD analysis project Ga0208299, IMG submission 184089) | Marine viral communities from the Subarctic Pacific Ocean - 15_ETSP_OMZ_AT15312 metaG (SPAdes) (version 2) | ecosystem: Environmental > Aquatic > Marine > Oceanic | place: Pacific Ocean | collected... | reverse complement strand
GCCGAAAGGGCCAACAACATGCTGGCGCACCTTCAAGGGTTGACCGCCATCTTAGAAGGAGGCGAGTGATGGCTAAACGTAGACCAAAGCACGGTTACTGTGCGTCATGCGGCAACGCCCTGAAAAGACCAGCAGCCTTTGAAAGCTCCTGCTCCATAAAGTGCGCTGCCCAGGCTTGGCATGCGCTACAGGGTAGTGGTTGTGGCCTGGACAATGAGTCCTGCACACAGTGTGGAGAATACAACGAGGGCGGGGGTTGTGGTGGGTGTTGTGAGGAGTGTAATCTTCTCAAAGAAAAGTGCGATTGTGAAGTGTACTGCCACGTTTGTTCTGACAATTACGATGACGTTTATCATGGACATCCAGTCGGTCGCGACTGCACAAGGCCAAGGCCCCTCAGTCCCGAATCGCTGGGCTGGAAGTCCTGGGAGGAGTGATGAAGTTTAGAACCCCATCTCGGATTCGACTTCAAAAGAAACTGGGCACTACTAACAGGAGGTACGGATGAAGAGAAGCAAATGGATTGAGACCGAGGTCGAGGAGGGGGGCAAGGTGTTCTTGCTCCCCATTCGATGTCGTCTTGAAGTCAAGGACAATTACGTCCGAACAACAGTGCAAAGCAGGGATGCAAATACCGGCAAGTGGAGTACCAAGATGCATTCAGGACGTATGCACATACCGAATACAAATACAATATCAATGGATGCATTGAACGAAATGGCTCAGAAGTACACAGACAAGCTCGTCGAGTCTACTGAAACTTCATTGCATCCTGACTGGGAGGTGAGTGATGGTTGAACAACTAATACTTGGAGTCGCACTGTTCGTGTGTGGCTTCATCGTAGGACAGAGGATCGAGAGGCGCATCATCTACTTCTCTCTACAACGAGAAGGCATCGAGCTTGTAGACAAAGGAGAGGCTGAATGATCACATTGAGAGTGATGGAAGAAGAACTACCAGTTCTTATGGAAGCACTGCACTTCTTTGGTGCTGAGCTTCAACATCGAATCAAGACGTATGACGAGGACGATCAACCAAAGTGCTCACAAAAGATGAAGCTTATCGATCAGGTGATCGCAGTAATAAAAAAAACATAAACATGGAGGCAACCAATGGAAACGAGATGTATTACTAAATTTTGTGAAGGAGGCGAGCCGGTCTGCGCTATATACAGACACTGGGACGGAGATCCAAAGATAGCGATGGCTGACTTGGTTCGCTTCTTAGTGGAACTGGAAATCAAGGTGCCGCTTGGGCCGATGACCAGGCCCGCTCTTGATGAGCCAAGACTGTTAGCGGCGAGGTACATTGTGTACTTGGCTGAGCTTTTCGCAGAAGAGTGGGAAGAACTGCCCATGAACTTCACTGGCGTTGAGTTTGTAGAAGCAGATCAGAAATGCTTTTACGAGTACCATGTGCATTGCGACAGGACTGGGTATCTTTCAAGGAACATTCCAGACATAAGAGCATATGAGCAAGGCGTTCCAATGTTTGAGAACATTGGGAAGTATAGAGCGCAGGCATTCAACGAACTGGATCTGACAGATTGCGAAACAAGATTGACCGCAATGTAGTAAAGATGGTAGCTATAGTGGCTACTAACCCAGAAAGGAGAGGTCAAATGGCGCGTAAACCTGCACACACAATCAAAGTGAACCGTGGTATGGAAGCTTTATGTAAGGACACAGGCTGTCTTTACAAAGCATTCTTGGCAAACAACGACGGGGCTACAACTAAAGAGCGAGAGGATGTCCGTCATGCACTGAAGTTCCTATCAGGACTCCATGCATGGTGGTCTGATAAACGAGCCTAAGGTTGGTTGGGGTCGCACAGGGAGGCATGGCGACGAGATAAGAGATGCCTCATCCCAAAAAAAGTAGACCTGGCTCTTATTTAAAGAGCGAAACGGCTGAGCAGGAAGGCATGTCAGCGGTCGAATAGATGCCTTATTTTCTTGACAAGTAGTATAGTAAAATGATACACAACAACATCCGATAAGGATAAAACAAAGAGGCAACTAAACATGAAAAGAGAAATCCAGAATGGTCTTGAAGACCTATCCCACGAAACCTTGGTGGCTATCTCCAAGCTTGTAGATAAAGCCAAGCTCACCGCAGCACGGCAATCAATCGATCCCGGCACTCACATCGTTGACTTGCTGCTTGTAGGTCAGCTTCAGTTGGAAGTGAAGGAGGACTACAGCCGCAAGGGAACAAGCCGTATCCCTTACACCGTCGTCATTGCATTGCTTCTCAAGCATGCTGGCTACACCAAGAAGTCCTCAGTGCGAACGCTCACTAAGCTTTTTCGTGAAGCTCACGCGATGGACAAGGACGCAGCCAAGCACCTTATGCAGGAGTGTGGACTCACTGAAACCTTGACCACAGTTCAGAAGATAGTGGCTGACTCGCTTCCTCCAATCCAATGCAAGGGTGCAACCAAAGTGTCGAGTGTTGGGTTGGTTGCTCAAGAGCGTAGGCTCACAAGGCCGGAAGCGGAGCTATTGTTCCCAGGCGATAGCCCACAAGGCGGGCAAGGGGAGGTGGCTGATGAAAGTTAGCGACCGCGTTGAGATGGATCTGAGCGTTCACGAAGCCCTGATGGTTATATCGGGACTTCAACACGCGATGTATTTCTATAGTAAGAGGGACATCCCGCCATATCCGGCAGAAAAAATAGAAGAAATCAGAATTCTCAACAGGAAAGTGAAGGTCTTCATCTTTGGAGAAAATGCCGTGACTAATGCGGAACAACAAGCAGGAGGTAACCAATGAAAATTAACAAGATTGATGCCCGTAAATTTATCGAGGCATGGCAAACGTCCGACAACACAAAGCAAGTAGCTGAGACGCTCGGGCTTGAGTGGTGTCAGAATGCTGCGTCTAAGCTTGGCTCAAGGGCCTGCTTCTATCGGTCTAAGGGTGTAGCCCTGAAGAACTTTGGAAAGGGACGTAGGCCAAGTATTAAACTCGACTGGGATAACCTGTCAGGAGTAGCGGAGATGTACAATGACCAATGATATAAGAGAGTGGCTTCAAGGAAAGCCTGGTGCAGCCAGCCGGTTTGTTCATATCTGGCAGGGCTCGGACAACGTTAGACAAGTAATCAATGCGCTTGGATTCGCTGACACAAAGGTAATTCGCCAAGACATGTACCATGTCGCACGGCGCATGCGGTCTAAAGGAGTCGAACTCAAAAAGTTTCCAGCGTTTGCAAGCGGTAGAAAGAAAGCATTAGATTGGAAGTCGCTTGCAAAATACGCCGAGTCTTTCAATGACAACTCCAAATAGGAAGTTCCCAAAGCGCTCAGAGTTTGATGAGGATGCTTTAGATAAAAGTAATACAGCATCACGGCGAGCATTCTACCGTGCCTTCGTTGAGGGCAAGTCGGTGAATGAAAGCTGGGACATTGCAGAAGAAGAGAAGAGTAAAGTCTACGAGGCTACAACCGGACTTCCGTTGCCTGGTGGAATCAGGTCATACGGAGACGCGAGTAATCTCGAAGACGAGCCATGACTTCCTTCTTGTCCGACTCTGTCGTTGGAACTCCTATCTCCACAGCGCGGGCAAGCCTGCGGTTATCTTTCTTCTTGTGTTCCAAGTAGATCCTAATCGCAGTCCTTGCCTCGCTGTCAGCGAGCAGAATACGGAACGCTGTTCCGGTTCGTTGCTTCAGTTGTGATGCCACAAGAACAACAGCCGGATCGTTATCCTCCATTGCCTGCTCGCACATCTCAATATCAAGCATGTCAACGTCCAAAGCCACATCAAGGTCAGCCTGCTCAGGCTCAGGAAAGAACTCAGTTCTGATTGAGTTCTGCTTCCTGTCAGTCCTTCTGCCGCCATACACGACGCGGACATCACGCCAAGCTGTCGTCCTGGTCACACCGAACCGATCTTGTAAAGCTCGACGAACCTCTTTATCGGTGAATCTTTCATTGATCATTCGACTTGCTACGTCCACGCGCTCCTCAGCATTACGGCAAACTTTAGCCATAGGACCTTCGTATGTCTGATTATCCTTCGATGCCATTTGGAAACCCCTCCGCGCCTACCTGGCGCAAAGCATTAGATGTTGCGGAAGGCAAAGCCGTTCCGATAACACCCACTCACTATATCGTTGTTCAGCTTTGGTTAGCCTGGAGAATGGTCCAGTACGAGATACAAGACGACACTAACATCGTTACGTTTGCTGCTGATTGTAACGCGACAGCCCGTGAAGTAACATCATCATTAACCGGAACAATCAACAGCCAGAAGTTCACGATGAACGGTGTGATTCGGTGGGCAAGAGCGATCTCGGACGCATGGAAAGACCGTGGCGTTCGTTACGAACTTTGGATTGTTGTTCGCCCAGACGGGACAGGAACTGTAATACCAAGAAAACTCAACCAGGAGAATGAAAATGCATGAACAAATGATAGGTGTTCCACAAAGCGCACTCTACTTTCCACTATCGATCCTCACCTTTATGCTAATGTCTCGGGTCATAGGTCACCTTCTTTTAAGAAAGGAACCCAGCTTGGAGTACAGTCAAGCGATGGGAGTAGGCTTTGGCATAACGTTCCACGCAACGTACTTTTTTGGGGGGATCGTTTCCTTATGCTTGATGGATTAGTTCGCCGCCCTGCCTCCTCTTGCAATGTTTACCCACTGACAACGACTGCACCAAGTTGCCCCTTTAAACGTTCCAGAAATTACCCGGATGTATGGAGGGAACGGTGCGCCCATGCTCATGCACACAGGGCAAACAGCATCCAGCACTACCCCTAGTCGTCCGTCAAGCATTACACGACTTCCCACGCTAAAGGATTGCCTAAGGGGTTCAGTCGTGTTTATCTGTGGAAAGAGTGAGATGACCATGAGCAACAAAGAAAGCAGGCAGGATAGAACAGGCGGGCGTGGTTTCTTTATATCAGATCGACTCGCTAAGAGGGGTATAGAAAATCGTAAAACACGGCCAAAGTATTGGTCAGCATGGCAAGAAGACCCGAAGCTTTCCGGCGTAGTCGCCTCATTTGAAAGCGCGTTAGGCGCACGTCTATCTGTTATTGGTGTCTCGGATACAGGCGTCCCGTTGCTAAACATCACCTCACCAAAGCGATCAATTAGATCAAGAGCACCAAAGGTGGGACTTGTTTGGGGGCGGTGGCCACGAGAGTGTGGTGCGTTTGTAACGTGTTGGCTGCCTGGTAGGCCCGTTGTGCCCATGCCGTCAAACCCATACCTTGAATCTGAAGGAGAATCTAATGCCCATATATGATTACGAATGCACGCTATGCGGTGAACAGACTGAGGTCATTCAAAGCCACATGGACCCTCCCCCTAAGTGCTGCGGCAAGTTGACCCGTAAGAAGATCTCTAAGACCTCCTTCTCTCTCAAAGGAAAGGGTTGGTACAGGGACGGCTATGGGCTAAACTCCAGCCCCCCAACAGGTAAACCTCATGGCTGAAAAAGAACTTCTGAGGTGCATCCTTGAGGCGATGCCACATGTCTACCGCCAACAAGGGCATGGCAAGCACGAGCAGGATCGTGCAGACGCCGAGGCATGGTGGGCAAAGTGGAAAGAGATTCGGCACCTTTGCGCAAGAATGGACTCCCCAAACCAGAAGGAGGATGAGGGGAAATGGATTGACACCGACAATATTTAGATTAGAATAATAATGTCGATAGTTTGGTTGCCTCTAAATTAACGACTTTGTGTACATGCACCCAGAGGGTTTTTCTCTCTGGGTGTCATGCTTTTTGGGTGTAGGTTCCCAGTCTTAGCCCTTCTTCTTAGGCGCTGCTTTCTTCTTAGGCGCTGCTTTCTTCTTAGGCGCTGCTTTCTTCTTAGGCTTTTTCTTAACTGCCTTCTTTATTACAATGTCATCTGGGGTGCCAAGCTTTCCGTCAGCACCAGGCTTGATTTCAACATCAATAAACCCTACAAGCGCCTTCGCGCTGCCGGATGTACCACTAAGCTCTAATGCATAGATATGGCCCAACAAATCACGAATGGGTTTACAGTGGCGACAAGCACCTTTGTTGTTGTGTAAGCAACGAGATCCGGTATTGTATTCACCAGCCTCAGGACTTTTAGCCTGTTTCTGGTACTGTTCAATTTGACTCTTTGAAAGAAGGGATGGTTTCAATGGCATTACTTACTCCTAAGTGGGAGTAAAGTGTATCACCAATCATGTCCACTTTCGCCAATATCATCAATGTCTGCACGCTTTCTCATAGCTGACTGCTTTATGTACGAATCAATCCTTTCAATCCGATCAGAAAACTTCTGGTGTTGGGCATCCCAGTCAAGGAGAACGGTTCCAGTAGGGCCGTTTCGATGCTTTGCTATGATTGCTTCGGCATGATTTGCGCTTGCCTTTGGGTCATAGTAGTGATGTCTGTATAGAAAGATGGCCACGTCAGCATCCTGCTCCAATGAGCCTGAACCTCTTAGGTCTGAAAGCTTAGGTCGTTTGTTGGTTCGTGCCTCACAGCCCCTGTTCAACTGTGCGAGACACAGAACAGGAATGGAAAGGTTCCTCGAAAGGATCTTCATTGACGTAGAGATTTGAGCCACTGACTGTTCAGCACTCTCCGCATTTGGCTGTTTGATTAGCTGAAGGTAGTCCACAATGATCAGGCCAAGATCTGGCCGCAATGACTTGAGACGTCGCGCTTTAGCAGAAATCTTGGCAACGCTGATGCCCGCTTCATCATGAACAAAGAAGGGAGCCTTGTGTATAAAGTCTAATGCGCTACTGTCTAAATTGTTCCAGTCGTTCAAGTTCAATGAACCGCTTCTGATCTTGCTCGAATCAACACCAGATAAGGATGAAGCAACGCGATCAATAAGCGCCCCCCTGTCCATCTCAAGCGAGAAGAACCCAACGGGAATGTCGGAGCGCAGGGCCTCAACAGCGATGTTTAAAGCCATTGCTGTCTTGCCCATTGAAGGGCGAGCCGCCAACAGAATAAGTCCAGGCTCGATACTGCAAAGCTTTCTGTCAAGATCAGGTATCCCTGTCTTCAGTTTTATAGTGCTTGGGTTCTTGTGTTGCTCAACACGAGACTCCCACCTGTTCTGCGCATCGAGCGCCATGTCCGATCCGGTATGCCAGTCTGTTTGAGACTGGTTTCCAGCGATGTTCAACAGGTTGTTCTGCGCCGATTCGATTAGTTCATCGAGTTCAAGTGATGGATCAGACGAGTTATCGATTAGCGTCTCAGACGCAACCATCATCTTACGGCGAATCGAATATTCCTTTATCATCCGTGCGTATTCAGGAATGACTGCGGACACGCAAGCAATATCACCCAAAGAGGTGATCAAGCTTATGCTCCCATACTTAGGTTCTTTTGAATCAATAACGAACTGACAGACGACCAAAGCATCAAAATACTTATCCTGTCTATAAAAGCTCTTGAATAAAGAAAATAAATTGCAGTGGGAATAAACAGAGAAATCATCATGCGATAGGACCCCGTCAACTTCATCCATAAGCGAATGGTTTAAGAGTATCGCACCCAACAATGATCGTTCTATTTCGACTGTTAGTGGTGGTTTTTTATTTCCCAATGGTTGCCTCGTTTATCAATTGAATTGGTTGCCTAAAGTTCTTGTGTTCTTTTCTGAATGCGGCGCAGAATGTGGTCTTCATTTTAGACCGTGCATATTCTCCAGCAGCGTCTCCAAGAGAGCACCAGCCACCGATTGAATCTAATCCTGCAAGGATTGCCTCATTGGTACGATCATTACGACTAAACCTCGATGGCTCCTGGCCGCACTCTCCAACCGCTTGAAGCAAGGATGACCATGCACGCTCACCCAACTTGTCGCGCTCATGGTCGTCTTGACTCTCTGAAATCCATGCCGACCCATCCCATCTTTCATTGGCAAGAGTCACATTACGATCCACCTTCTCTCGATTGAGAAGATTAGAGATGTCCATGTACCCGCCCTTTCTCCAGCTATCGACGAGGAAGTCTCCATCTGGGTACTCAAATGCCATGTGAATCACAAGCATCAAATCCTGTGCCGTGTGTCCTCCCTTCAAGGCTGCGCTCAACACGCGCTTACGACCAGCGGTCATCTTGTTGGTTCTTCCAGATCGCTTTCTTTGAAGCGTGTGCCACAGATCAAAGACCTCTTTAATATTCATTTGGTGGGACGAAACTGGGACGGGAGCGGGACGCGCACTCTTAGTGATTTCAAGTACTTGCGTATCTTGAACCTTGTTCTTCTGGGACAAAACTGGGACAGAAGTGGGACGCTTGTTGTCGTGTTGCTCTATAAACTGTCGAGCTTTTCTCTCTGCCCATCCCCACCGATTAGCCAAACGACGACGACCAGGACGAGCACCTATCTTTAGGTCTTCCCGCGAGCGCCACCACGATAGATCAATCGATACAGCTTCTTCAATCCACGGCTTTGAAAGAGTCTTGGCGAGCACTTGCCACGCATCAGACTCACAAACAAATCCCGACGTTTTATCAACCGTTTCGCCCACCATTTTTGCCGATCCCAAAGTAAAGTGCATTCAGAATAGCGGAGCACAAAGACCTGTCAAGGGCGATGACAAACGGTGACAATCCGATTGTTATCGCATTTCCATCAGTGCAAATAGCGCCAAGCACGCAGCATCCGCTAAACCATCATGTGCCTTTGTTCTTCGTCCAGGCCGTAGATCCAAATCAGGTACGCGCTGCTCGCAAACTAGTATCGAGCGGCTCTTTCCTACACCTGGAGCATCGCGGAGGATTCGACTCACCCATGTCTTGGGGTGTACGCTAATAACTGGCACCTCGTGGCTGGCCAATATTCCCCGCCATAAGCCCCATCCTAATCCAATAGACAACATGCTTACGGACCCCTGGCCAGGACGAGCACCTTGCTTTTCGACAACCGCGTATACTCTGTCCTTGTCTACCAAGCTTTGAATAGCCTCAGCCATTCGGTACTCGGCATACTCACGCTTGGAACCCTTACCAACTCGAACTGTAAATTCGGGTTTAGTCATCCAAGAAGCGTGGACCTTTCCGTTTTCATCAAGCGCGACGATTGCGCCGTCCTTGCCGGGGTCCACTCCAAGATAGATCATACAGCCTCCTCAATGTCTGGAACAAGATCATCGAACAACATCGAACCCGGAGAAACACCAAGAACATTCGATAGATATACAACTCGATTGTGTCTCGGAAGAACTGAACCGGACGTGTACTTCTTAAGTAATGAATAGCTGATACCGTGCTCACGAGAGAATTCTCGCATGCCCTTACCAGACACGGCAATAAGCCAATGTAGGTTCTGACCGAAAATCTTTGACCTGTCTTGCATGTGTGTTACCTACCATGTAGTGGGCGCAAAAGCTAATCCCACCATTGACAGGGCTCATAAAATGAACCATGTTTGTGGTGCGGACAATTTTAGTCCCTTTAATCTAATACAATGGTGACATCATGAATATCATTCCAGAAGAACAGCAAAGCCTAAAAGCTGGCGGCCCTCAGTCCACAAAGAAAATTATCGATGTGTCTTTACTTGAATCTATCGGAAGCCGAATGGTTACCAAGACGCTTCAGGAAATTGACCCAGCCTTTCGAACAAAGGATATGATTTCGAGTTGGCGCATTCCAAACATCTTGAATGCAGTGGACGAATCGACATGGTTCAACATGATTTCTGCATGTCTTGATGGCCAGAAAAAAACCCTTGTTAATCAGCAACCTAATGGTGATTGGCAGCCATGCGGCTTTGAGTTTGAAAAACGGGAAGATAGTGGAGTCCCACTGCTCGTTATGGGTGTCCGCTGGGGAGACCAAAATGGAGGAGAGGATTTGCTATACCAAAATGGTGCGCCAGTTGTGAACGTGAACGTAAAGACTGAGGCACCGCAAGACAATCCACAGATTTCAGAACTGCTCACCCTTCTCGCACAGGGACAAATGTCTGTGAACGAGACGCTTGCTAGCCTCAAAGCCAAGGACGAGGTTACCGAACCAGAGTCAACCAAGGGCCGCAAAGCCAAGGCTAAGTCTTAGTATGCTCGTCGGGATGAGTAGGGATGACATCGCCCGTCTTCGAGAGGCGACCAGCCTCGGCAAGTCTTCGCCCTCTGTCGAGGGCTTGCCGGGGGTCTTCCCCGTTATCAATCTGGCGCTTCACATATTTTGCCGCACGGGCAATGCCCGCATTTCCAAGTTTCCTTACCATGAAAACATCATAGCCCATTAGCAGATTAGGAGGCAACCTATGTCCCACAGTATAGACTGGCATAAAGCCAGACGTAAAGGTCTTGGAGGGTCGGACATCGCGGCCATCCTTGGTATTTCTAAATGGCGAACACCCATGGATGTCTGGGTTGAGAAGATGGGGCTTGTAGAGCCGAGCGAAGAGAGCTACGCCATGATGCGTGGAAGGATTCTAGAAGACGCCATCGCACAATGGTACGGCGAGTTCACTGGTTTCGATCTTCACCCAGGTGAAGAAATGCCGATTGAGGGAAAACATCCCTGGATGTTGGCATCACCTGATCGATACGTCGATGACGACGTATCCCGATTTATATTGGAAGTCAAGAGCGCCCGCTCCGCAGATGACTGGGGCGCAATGGGAACAGCTAAAGTCCCGGTCTACTACGCCACCCAAGGCGCTTGGTACATGGCATGTAAGAACATGGATCGTTGTGATTATGCTGCCCTGTTTATGATTAATGACGAGTTTAGAATGTACACAGTGCATAGGGATATGTCTGTGGAGAACCGTCTCCTTGAGGTTGCTGGAGACTGGTGGCAGAAGCACATAGTAAAAGGTGAACAACCCGACATGGATGGTTCCAACGCGGCATCAAAGTATCTACAGGACAAGTTTCCTAAAGATGCAATTGAGATGAGAAGCGCTACCATCGACGAGGAAGACTTGATGCTTGAGTTGGACATTGTCCAGTCTAAGCTCAAGCAATTGGAATCGACAAAGTCGAAGTTGCAGAACGAAATAAAAGCCTGTATCGGAGAGTCAGCAGGGCTCTACACCGGCAGCGGAAAAGCAACTTGGAAGCTCCAAAAAGGGCGGGCGTCCATTGATACCAAGAGATTGAAAGAAGAGTTTCCAGAGATCGCAAAGAAGCTAACCAAACACTCCAATCCTAAGCGTATGTTTCGCTTAGACATCAAACACAAAAAGAGGTAACCGTGCCAATTAGTAAGGAAATCCAGAAGAAAGAATCTACACCAATGGTCAAGTTTAAAGATTTGGTCGAAAAGATGAAGCCAGAGTTGATGGAGGTGCTACCAAAACACCTAACATCAGAACGAATGGCGAAGGTATTGATGATTGAAGCACACAACACGCCAGCGTTGCTGGAGTGCTCGTTCAAATCAATCGCTCAATCAGTCATGCTGTCAGCGCAGATCGGCCTGGAACCAGGCGGAATGCTTGGGCACATGTATTTCATTCCATTCAATGACAAACGAGCAGGAGGAAAGACCTGTACTCCAATCATTGGCTACAAGGGAATGCTTGAGCTTGCGCGACGTAGCGGTCAAGTCAAGTGGCTTGATGCTCGCGTTGTGTACCAAGGAGAACCCTTTGCCGTAACCGCTGGGCTACAACCTGACATTACCCATGTGGTTCGTGGAGAGGTTGACCGTGAAGACAAGAACGTTGTTGCCGCCTATGCCGTTGTTGTTCTTAAAGATGGTGGCCAGTACTTTGAAGTGCTGTGGAAGAACGACATTGATCGAATCAAGAAGCGCTCACGAGGCGGGCGAACTGGACCATGGGTTGACGACTATGCCAGAATGGCGCGTAAGAGCGCTATCCGCGCCCTGTTCAATGGTGGAGCGGTCCCAATGTCTGTCGAAATGGCAACAGCTATTGAGATCGATGGGGACAACCCGCACTACAACACTGACATTATCGAGGCCACTGTTTCAACAAGTGGTTCCCCGACAACAGCACACGCATCGGATGGCATGGACGGACTTAGAACAGTCCTACTTAATGAAGAGCCAGCAGAAAGTTAGGCTGGCTCAGCCTCGTCACTTGGAGCGGCTTCATCTTCGGATGGGGCCGTTTCTTCTTTTGGGGCGGGAGCCTCCTCTGCGGGTGCTTCCTCAACGGCGTTAGGGATTTCTTCAGCATCATCCATAAGGTGACAAGTGCCTAAGCTGGTCGAGACAACGACAACCCCACCAATCAGTGCAACTCTTGGATTGAGCTTCTTCCACAGTTCTTTTAGCTTTTCCATTCTAACTCCTAAGAAATATCGTCCTCGGTGATGAGCGTATAAGTAAATAGCTCCGCACCGGACGCTTTCCAGATTCTAACAGCTTCAGACCAATCTGCGAGGCGTGCAAAAACTTGGCAGCCAGCAGACCACTTGTCTACCCGTGTTGAATTAGTCCCTGCGTGGTGCAAATTCACCCCGTACCAGCCTTCAACACCAAGGTCATCATTATGACCAAAGTCAAGTATATTATCGCGATTCCCGTCGCGCCATACTCGTATCGTCGAGGCTCTTTGACATAGCGTTTCGTATTTTCCACGGTGCATGTCCCACTTGTATGCACGGTACTGGCCTGGAACCATGATAGCTGTGCCTGCTGCACGACCGTAGACTTCTGGATGCTGCAAACAATACGTCCCAGGATCAGTTGTGATCCGGTACTTCTTGTGCTGCCACAATCCGTTCTTCACCCACACCAAATGCATCTCGTCATCAAAGCTGTTGGAAATGGGGTTGTTAGAGCGGACACCGATGATGTTGATCTGACCATCAGTATAGACATCATAACCCTTGGCTTTCAGCACACCGATAATAGGTGGAGGATCATCCGAAACCTCCGGCTGTTTGGCCTCCTCCTCAGTCCTGAGCGTGTCCAGGGTGTTTGGACCAACGATGCCGTCCACACCAAGGCCAGACGCGGCCTGGAAGCGCTTCACGGCCTTTGCTGTCCCGCTGCCAAAGATCCCATCAACGCCAATCTGGCCATAGCCCTTGTCGTTCAGAAGCTTCTGGACCTCTTTTACGTCGTCGCCTCTACTTCCTTTTCGGAGAAGCATAAGTGGCCTCCTGTAAAGACAGAGATCCGAACGATCCCTTTCCGGCGGGGTCCTGAACAGGAGGCTTCATGGTCTTAACGCTTGTTCGAACAATAGTCACAGAAGACTTGTTTACTTTTTTTACTTCCAATGAAGTGTGGCGAAACGATTGTGTTTTAGAAGTCTTCATTTCTTCAGCGAATCAAGCAAGTCACAGACCATGTCTACTGCAAAGCCTATGGCTTTGGCCTCTTGTCGTTCATTAAGGATCGGCACGTTGACGTGCTCGTTGATAAAGTCAACAACCCACTTCCGCTTCTTCTTGCCTGACTTGGGCTCAGGAAAGAGGTCCTCAGCCATGAGGATTGCTTGCTTAAGGACTTTTCCACGGTTGAATTTGAGCTTTGCCATGATTAACCCACCAAGATGCGGTAAATAACGTCAGCGGTGGGGCTGGTATTGCCCGCTGTCCCGCCACCTTCCGTGACACATGCAACCTTGAGGCCGTTAGCGAAGGCTGCGCCGTTAGGGCATGAGTAAACACGAAGCGAAGACGCGGGGCACTTGAAAGCAAAGTCGTTAGCAGTGGTCCCGACAGTGACAGAGCCGGTCGTGTCCCAAGCTTTGAGGTAGACAGCAACGCTGTTGCCTGTATTGTCGATTTCTACTTTTAAGATTTCTCCAGCGGCTCCCTTCAAAATGTCCACGGTAGATGTAGCATCTGTTTGAACGCAGTTAAATGCACCAGGGCTAGCAACAATATTAGATTTAGAAAATGCCATATCTACCTCACAACCAAGAAGAGTTTGACTGTTACACCAGGGCCTGTGTTTCCAGCCGTGCCCGCCGCATTGGTAGCGCCGTAGCTAAGATTAGTAACTTCGAGCCCATCGATGATGGTCCACATATTCGGCTCTTTAACCATCAGAATAATGTCTGGAGCATCGGTTCCTATAGTAGGGTCCGTAGCATCATAAAGTTTCAAATAGCTTGTACCTGATGGGGCATCAAGAAAGATGCTGTGGATCGTTGCCGAGCCACCGAATATGTCATCTACGGCATCCCCTGCGGAGCCGGTCCCGTTGACATCTGCATCTACGTCGGTATCCGAAAGAAGAAAATCGGTAATAACGGCTGAGTTTTTGCTAGTTAATGTCGCCATTGTTTATATCTTCCTTGTCGCAGGAGTTGAAAGGTATGGAAATCTTAGCAGTATTTCGCTTTTTAGCAAACCACCCATCTTAACTATGAGATCCTGTTCACATATCCTACAATATTAATAACATTTGCAGTGCCTGCAAAGGCAGCAACTCGGCGCGGAGTAGATCCGCTTGATCGTAGGGGGACTCCCTGCAACAACAGTGTCCACCCAGACTTGGATGGCAGTGTAACAATCATCCGCTCAGTAGCAGCAGCAGAACCAGAGTTAAGGTATCCAACATGAAGCGTGACTTGAACGTCAGATGTATGAATGTTTGTTGCCCAGAGCCAGACCTCGTCTTGGTTGGTCTCTACGGCGCTTGTGTCATGAATAAAGCTGCCATTCCCGCTGGTGTCTGTAACTGAGACTGGATTTCCGTCACCTTCAGTGCCACCAGGGGACAAGTTAATCTTTGTATATGTTGCCAAGGCTGCCTCCTATTGTTCTTGCCTACACTGACCTAACTCAAGAACTCAATGAGCAATGGCATCACAACGACCAGCACCAGGGTAGCACCCTGCATCTTGAAGAGAATTCGCGAATGATACTTCACTTCTACCTCCAAATCTGCAATCCGGTTCTCGCTAACCTTACCTTTGTTTTCAAGTACGGCTGTGCGAACGTCTAAGTCAGATGTCCGTTCCTCTAATTTTGATACCCGTGCCTCCATTCTACAGTTTCCCCCGAAGAAACCAAGCCTTTTCGATCGCTCCCGCTTCAGTAAACGAATCAGGCGTTGAAATGCTATAGCCTATATTGTAGGTTTCACCCGCTGGACAGGCGTCGATCAGGGCAAGATTTCTGGTGTTCGTGCATTCAATCAAAACATGATCAGAATAAGTCGATGCCCGCGAGGTCGTGCCCATGTCCACGCCCCAAAGCTCACCTGCCTGGACGGCTGAAACAATAGTCTCCGCCGTTGTCGGGCTGCTACAGTCAATAGTAATAATAGTCATAGCGTTGCCCTGTGTTGTACAGGCTGAAGATACATGCGGATCTTCTTAATCCGAATCTCGCCCTTACCGGCCGTGTTGGTATGCGTGCCGAACCAAAGCGCCACATGCCAGAAAGGAGTCAGGGTCTGATCACTAAATTTTGTAGAGTTATCAAACATTTGCTGATTCAACATACACATTCCTGCGAATGGAGTGGTGTTGTCATAGCTACCCGCCTGGATGTTGCATCGCCCGTAAGGCCCAGAGCCTGCTTCTTTTCGCAATGGCGAGGTGGCATACACAATAGCGTTGTGTGCCCCGGCGCCGCCACCGCCAGATTGATTCTTCCACATCGAGGTCCCTTGCATTCCGGAATTCGTATCGTAGGATTTATATCCGGATGTGTACATATTGGTGCGGGTAGACGTTGCCGGATCTCCACCATAATTTTTAGCCACTTGGGCAGCAGACCATTTCACACTGGAGGAATGTACGGGGTTTCCGCCTTGATCACTCGGAAAGCCTGCCAGCCCTGCAAGACATGTCAGGTATGTGCCTTCGGCACCCGGTACTGATCCGCCGGAAATTGGCCCGCCATTAGATGTCGCAAATTCTACCTCTATTTTAAACTGGACTGCTTCCGGCTCGAACTGGTTGTCGGTGGCCCCGGCTGGTTTCGTAATTCCAGCATCTTCCCACGGCTTAATGTGGATGTCGCGAGCCATGAAAAGACCTTTCATCTGTGAGCCCTGGATTCGCATGCCCGCATTGGCCGTCACAAAATGAAGCTCATCGCCTACTTTTGAAAGCGTAGAGCCAACGGCTGCCGCGCCGCTTCCTGTGCTGATGGTCCACCCATCATCGGGGTCTAAGGGCAGATCAATCCACTCTTTCCACTCGTTCCCGCCGCCGCCTGCACTAGGCGTATTTGGCCCACGCTCTGCCTTAACCGAAGGGTTTTGTGTCGCTCTGCGACGATATAAACCAAGGTTTTCCCTACTGCGACGAGGCATTATGTCGAAATCCGATTGACGAAACCGTGAAGAAGAATGACGTTGGTGGTGGCAGCAAAAGCCTTAACGATCAGTCCATTTTGGAGCAATAGGCCAGGAGCAACCTGAACCAACCCCGACTCCGCTTCAATGGTAACTTCGATGTTGCCGTCTGGTGCTGTCGCCTCACCCCACTCAAGCGTAAGCTTGACATCGGACCCCGATGAGTTGACGGCCCAAAGCCAAATCTCATCTAAGTCGCTCGCTCCGCTGACGGCAGTGTGAATAGTGTCCCCTGCTGTTGCGGTCTGTGCGACCTTAATCGCCTTTCCGTTTGTGCTTCCACTAAGAAGCACCTTGCTCATTGTGGCCATTTGATATTCCTATGAAAAAATTTGGTTGTGGAGAATAACATTCAAGTCGTTTGCCGGTGGCGAATCATCAACCCACGAAAGGTTTCCTGAACTGTCAGATTTCATGATCTTGTCTACGGAAGGCAAAGCCGCCGGAAGCGTGTAGGTGTGATTAGAGGCAATGTTGGCAGCGGCTTGAATCTTCGTAAAGTTCGTGCCGTTGTCTTGATCTTCGTTCAACATAATGTTGGCAGCACCCGCTGTTGAACCAAAGATCCGCAGCCCACCCGTACCTTTGGGCTTCAATGACATCGTAATATTCGCGGTCGCACCAAGAACACTAATGGCTGGCGCAGACCCGCTCGCCGCATTTTGAATATCGACATAATTAACAGCGCTTCCAACCTCGCTGAACAACAACATTGAGTTGCCGTTGCTATCGACAATCCCGTTGTCATTTGAGACAGCGATGTCATCGCCTACCTCAAGATCATTAACAACAAGATTCTTTACGCCAAACCTATTGAAAAACGGCATCCCTAATCCCTTACCGCCCAATGAAGACGGGCTTTCTTGACGGTGACTTGCCCAGCATCTACTTTGATAAACAAGTAGAGCTTACCTGCTGTAGTTTGAGAAGCAGGAGCGCTGAAAAACACATTCATAGAAATAGCCGTGCTCACAAGACTGGTATCTGTAAGACCAGCGTGCAGAGAATTGCCGCTGGCCTCGGCAGTCAACGGGTCATCCCCGGCAGAGTCATAAGTTAAGAACGCACTAACCTCAGTAGGAGTTCCCGATGTACCATCGAGTTGAAGCTCCAGATGAGATAAGTAGCAGGCTTGAGGCAAAGCCTTGGAGTTTGCATCCAAAGCAGAGTCCTCATGCAGCAAGATAGCCTTGCCAAGCGCAAAGCTTGTGCCAATGACTGTTACTTCTGCATCATTGACGATGAACCCCTGATCAGCCATCACGGCCTCCTAGTTAGAAGAGGATGGATCAGCGGTCCCAAAGCACAGAAATGTAGTCGATAGCTACACCGTGTGTGACAGCGCCCGCATCTTTCTGCATTTCGATATACGGTTGAAGAACATCGCCAGCAACGGCATTGGAAACGTCAATCGTTTCCCCGTCAGCCAACGTTATCATGACATCATCAATGTAGAACTTGACATCGCTTGTGTTGGACATGTCGATCCTGAGCTTGAGGGGGGTCCCGCTAACCCAATCAACGCCAGTGTCGTTGTCGTCATTGTTGTTTGTGCCGTCGTCACCCTCAATCAGGATGTTGTTGTTGGCACCCTCCATGCGGAACCAAACGTGGTCAGCAATGTTGTCAAGCGTGTTGTTTCGAGCGGATGCAAGGCCAAACACAACGCGGTCATCACCACTGAATGTGCCGGTAATTGAAACGCGGCATTCAAAAATTGCGCTCGCGGTAGGGGGAATGCAGCACTCGTCACCAAGATAGGTGGCCAAGTACTCAGCTTCATCAGTACTGTGGAATTGCATTAGGTAGATGCCGTTTGCTGAGGACTGATGAGCAAAAGTAGGCGCACCGGCGCTTGACGTGTCGTGATTCACGAATCCTGCTCCACCAGCGGTGTCAAGCGGAAGCGCCCCACTGCCTAGAAAATCTGAAAAGATTTGAACTTTGTCGCCTACTCCGGTTGTATACCAACCTTTATCGCTGACGGCATCGTGTTGAAGGCGAAGTCCGCCTACGAGTTCTGCAAGTTGTGACATTTGTTCTCTCCTTAAGAGAAGTTTAGTATAAATCTGATAAATGCTAACACGATAAACGCAATACGGGAACGCTATCGTTCGCGAGGAGGCTTAATTTCCTTCGCCCTGTCTTCTTCTTCTCTCAATAATTGCTCTTTTAGTTCTACTATTCGTTGCTCTTCTGTAGGAACAAGCTTGGGCCTGGAGAATATGCCAGCCCGCTCGCCCCATTTACCCAATTCGGGGCGCGGGGGAGCCCCTCGTGTCCAATATGTCCCATCCTCTATCTTGTCTACCAAGGGCTTGTCTACCGTAGTAGCAGGATCAAACGGGTCGTCTTCCAAGTACCCATGATGTTTGCGATACTCGCGCATCTTGTGACCAATGGTTAGAACGCTCTCAACGTAGCCAACATCGGCTCTATCAAACTGAACCCAGCTATCGACACTACGACCACCCATCATGAGCCCGAGCCTTCCTTCTTTGATTGCTTTGGGTATCTGCGGAATGGCACGATACAAAATACCTGGAACGGTCTGGCTCAAAAGACTTTTGCCTTCTGGCATATCGATGACAGGGAACGGCATTTGAAGCGTGTTTTTCCAAATCCAATAATTTCGCGAGTTTTTGGCAACCCAAACATACTCTTGTCCTGGGTATTCTTTTTTCATGGCTGTCGAAACTGGAACCGGAGTGGCACCAAGAAAGTTCAGGACAAACACGCCGCCAGTCATCAACACATCCAACTCAACAATGCTGGTTGGGATCACGTCTCCAGTAAGCGGGCGCGTTCTAAAAATCTCCTCGTCAAATTGGAACACTAATGGTTGCTGAAAAAGCGGGTTCATGCGGGCAAGGAAACGAAGCCCCTGTTCTCGCTTTTCGACTGAGGCTGTACGATCAAACCCACCACTAATAAATGCGGCAATCTCTCTATGTAAGTTGATCGCGTCCATAATGGGCAGCGGTGCTGCTAAAAATCTTACACCCTGATAAATACTTGTGTTTGCATATGCATTTCTATAAAAAACACCAAGTCTTTGAGAAGTGTAATCAGTCTCTATAATGACATTGCTTCCCTCGGTGTTCTGTTCTCTCAACCCACGCATAAGCCGAACCTGGCCCATGATGCGACTTGGGTTCTCCAACAGGGTGTCATAGAAAAGATTCAGGTTGTTCCTGGTGTATGAGTAGAACATGAATGTTCTTCTGAAAACAGCTTTCTCCCAATCGGTCAGCTTCGAATAATCGAACATGGCATCTGTGGCGATCTGTGCCGCATGAGCCATTGAACGACCGTTGTAAAGCTCATCAACAAAAACGCCTGATCTGAAGTAGTTATCAACAGAAGTAGCGGCCTCTACCAATAAGCGCTGGGCTCTACCGGGAGATTCAGAGACAATCTTGTGCCACGCATTTTCATTTTTCTCCAAGTCACGGAGCATGTGTGCCGCGTTTCCGCTTTTCACAAAAGAGGTATTCAGCTTGTAAAGCAACATTCCCTCAAGAAGCATCTCAACAGTAAAGATTCGACCGTCTTTGCAAACCAAGGCTCTAGCCCCTGCAACGCTCTTGGGGTTTGGCGCTTCACCCCAAAGTCTAGCAGCCAAGACGCCAGACAACTTGGGGTGAGAAAGCGCCCCTAAGACGCCGCCTTCAACACGAACGCCATCTCTTCCAATCTTCAGACCAAGACCTGATTTCTGATAGATCTGAAGCAACGCACCAATGGTGATGCCTTGGTAGTAATGAATGTTTGGCTGACCAATACCAACCGTTACGCCCTGACGGAGCAATGAGTAGGTAAACCCGTAGAGCCTAAGCGTGTAGTCAAGAGTGTCTGCGATTAGGACCTTTGCGGCAACTCCAGGTGTCATTTTCCACGCTGGATCTAGAGCGTCTTCTCCAAAGAGAAACTCTTTCCCAAGATCTCCAGAGCGGGGTCTTCCTCTTTCGATTGCTTCTGCCGCTTTGCCTTTTGCGCCCTTACCAAAAGCTCCCTGGCCACTGACCCTATCAATAGCAGCATTTAGTTCATCAAGAACCATTTTAGGGACTAGAGTCCTTGAACCATCAGGAGCAACCCAATCGACCCAATCTTCAGTGGCTGCACCATACTTAAAGCCCCATGCATTCAGGATTTCATGGGCTGCTGTATAGGCGGCCATGTCATGTCTGGTATAGGTCTGCTGTGCGCCTTCCGGTGCTTTTAAATCTAGATACGGTATCCGCCTTGTTGCTTCATCCCAGTCTTGAGATGGATAGATTGGCTTTCCATCAACAACAGCGCCAGGCTCAGCAGGCTCAACAATCTCACCAATATCGCCACGCCTTCCTGATCTGAATCCAGACGGAGCTTGAATGACTCGCCCTTCCGCATCTCGAACAATCGCAGCGCCACCTGGACGAAGCTCAAGATTAATGTAGTGCTTTACGCGCTCCATAAACCGAGTCGTGTTTTTGCCTTGTGCATATTTATCAGCAAGGCCGTCTACTCTCGCGGTAACCCCAACCTCTACCAACTTATCAATAAACTTTGCCTGGATCTCCCTGGCCCTCATTCGAACGATCAGTTGGATCGCAGCGTGTCGCGCATCATATGCGGGCATCACATCTGGGCGTGTTCCAATTGTAAGGCCGTGTTGGGAGGCCCATTCAAACAGATCCGGCCAGTCGTTACCATAGAAGCTGGAGTACAGTCGAGATTTAGTTAGATCGTCCATTCCTGCCATGGCGGCTCTTGCTTGAGCCTGACTACCAGAAATGCACTCAACAATATCGTTGACTCGTTGATCTAAAAGGTTGTACCTGTCGTGAAGACCTCGTTCAATAATTTCGATAGTGTCTCTAAATGCCTTGACCTGATCCTTTGAAAGTTCAATGGTGTCGGCTTGTTTAGAGTTGTCTATTAAATCACGCAGCGCAATAATCGCACCACGCTCCGCGTCTGTCATCCTACCGCTTGAGGCAAACAAAGCAGTGACCGCATCGAGCTTTGCATCAAGCAATTCAATTGTCAGAGGTTGTTTACCCAAGTTAGAAAATACTTTCCTAAGCCTCCACGCATTCTCGGCTTGTCGAACATCAAGAGGAGGGGTAAGCATTCTCGTAAGAGACTGGATAACCTCAAGAATACTGCCCTTAGAACCTTCCTTTTGGAGCCTAAGCTGTACCCGCAACAACCAGTTTGGAATGTCGTTGACCTCTTGATCCATCATCTTTTTAGCTTCTACAACTTCGGGCGTAACGTAGCCAGTCCTGCTCCAGGCTCTTTTAGCGCTATCTCCCTCTAATATCCCTGCGACCTCAAAGGGCTCAAAGACCTTAAACCTTTCACGGAACCCTGCGATCATTCCTCCCAAGAAAGGAACATTCCCACCAGCGTCAATGATTGAGGCCCAGGTTCGCTTCGCAAGATTTGGCGAAACGCTTTCCGCAAGTCTGCTTCGTGTCCCCCCAACACCCGCTTCCATGTCGGTTAGCGCTTCATGAATCCGGTTGTACTCAATAACTGACAGCTTAGAGAAATCAGCATCCGCTTCAAACATCCATGTTGGAATAGTATCTCTAGCCAGCGGATTAGCGCCAAGCTCTTGCACAAGAACCTTGAGTCTTACTTGCTGCGGACGACTCAAGTTGAATACAGAAACCTCTGCGGGCTTTCCTGTGGCGTCATCGATGACAGTCCTGGTCCTAACCTTTCCGGTTTCTGGATCACGCAGCCAACTTCCAACGTCATCGGTCATTCGCTCTTGAAGCTTTATCGTTACCTTCGCGTCTGCTAGATGCTGTGGGTCGCCAAACACATCCAACATTTTAGTGGCAACTCTTTCTCGAATCCGCTCAGCCCGAATAACAGGAACCATTGTTTGCCCTGTCAATCTGACAGTTCTCTCTGCTCCCCATTTCTTTCTTGCTACTTCTGCGAAAACATGACGGACGGCAAGACCGACGATCTCTACGGCGTCTACTTCTGTTGTTTCATCAGTTACCTCAAGAATGCGCTGAAGCTGTCTTCTTCTTGACTCGATACGGGCGGCCTCTCTACGCTTACCAGCACTCGCTACTTCTTCCCCGCCGCGCAACTCTTTAAGCCTAACTGTATAGAAATTCTTTAAATCTGCGTCGTCTAATACAGCCACCTTGGCTCTTTCAGAAATATCAATACCAACAGCAAGTTGCTCATCAAAGAACGCGATGGACTCTGGGCTTAGCTCGTGAGTTCTGTCGGCTCTGATCATCTTCCAAAGATGATGAAGGGCTCTCTTGATCTTCCGAAAGAGGTTGTGTGTAGCGCCATCCTCTGCATGTCTTGTGCTGAAATAGTAGGCAAATGACGACGAAAGCTCATCCCAACCCTTCGTTGTCAACCGACGTGTCCCATCTCCAAGAACCTCGCTATCAAAGTTCTTGTACATAAACTCGGCTACGTCATCAAACTCGTCCATCATAAGACTGGCAAGCATTCTGCCGCTTTCAGCAAACAGGTGTCTTACGTCGCCAGTTTCGAAAAACATCTTGGTATGAAGCGTGGAAGCATCGAAATCATCGGGCGAGAACTCTCGCAGAGGTTTGAATGAATCTGCGGGGGGGCCATACATCACACGACCCCTCGCCTTAGATCCCCTACCAGCACTACCAGGGCCTGAAACTTGGTCGGAATCCGTCAAGGTGCGCGAAAACACACCCCTCGATGCAGGCCCGATAGATGCGGACGGGGTTCTTCCCTTTCCTCTTAAGGCATCGCGGGCTTGTGATTGCTTCAACCATGGGGCGGTGTCCATGACAGAATCTAAAGCAGCATCAAACGCAAACGTTCTCATGTTTGGTAAGAAAGAAGCACCAGGATGGCTAAATGCATCGGAGGCAAACCCGCCCTCAAGCATGTCTGCCATTCGCTCTGTTTGCGCCATTAAAGGGCCATGAAGCTCAGACGAAACATCTCCAACAAGCTTGCGATAGTTCGCATCGAGTCGATTAATATTGGAGAGGCGTCCGCTCTCAATGCTTTTGATAAGGAGATTTAGCATTGAATCTTCTCGGCCAAACCTCTTGACCCAACCCTCGATTGTTTTGTGGGCTTCTAATGTTTTGTCTAGGGCCGCCAATCTTCCGGGGTTGTTGGAGTAACTCGACTTTACTCTGTTGATTTCCCGAGACACAAGGCTTGAATCAATACGCCTAGTGTTCCCCAGTGCATTTCGTATTTCGGTCGGAAACAACTCAACCAGTTCTGGTTTGGTCGCAAAAGCATTTGCACGCTCAACCAAATAAGGACGAGTATCAGGGTCTGACATCCAAGAATCGAACTCAACATCGGCTCTTTGCTGAAAAACAGATACCCGCTTTTCATCGACCGCTTTCTTGAAAGCAAGATCAAAACCTGCCCGGTCTATCTCGCCCGCTTCAAATCTTGATCTAAGGTCTTTAAATCCTTTTGAAGCCATCACATCAAAGATAATTCGGTTGTAATCAGCCTTTGCATTGACGTGCTTCCACTCGGAGAACCACAAAAGAGCATCGCTATGACCAGGCTTTCCTGCGCCGTAGAACTCATCAATCTTTGAACCAGTGATTACCGGGGCGTCTGGTGCGAGACCCTTTGTAAGGGCAACAAACCTATCTGAAAACTCCAGCCATGATTCGTCGGGATGGCGCTCGAACCAAGAGTGCTTCTTTCTTCCATTGAGAAGATCATCAAAGTCCTTTGTCATAAGGGTCAGTGTTCTCATGACAGTGTTGTCTGCTGTTCTGCCAATCGAATCAGATGACTCAGCCAAATCTTGAGCCAAAGCTGTTGGAGAAGGAGTAGACGCTATCGAATCTACACGAAGCCTTTCCACTCTAATGTTCTCAAGATCAGCCAGGATTTTTCCACGAAGTTCTGGAGAGTCTACATTCTCCAGCATATCCACCAGTTCTGATTCGCGCAGCCGCAACCATTGCTTAGTATCTAAGATCCTGGCTGCCCCGACTTGAGACATTTCGATTGTATCAATATCCATGATCGGAGCGTTTGGCTTTTGCCAGTCACGAGCCGTAATAGAGTCCAGCAACTCAGGGGCCACATCGAGGCTAATCAAGGAACCACGATAAGAATTCTTAAACCTCTCATTGGCTTGTGCGTAGAACCTCATGATGTAGATGATTTCGTTTCTTGTAAGATTAGCGCCCTTATTCGAAAGAGCAGTCATATACCTGTCGCCCATTTCAAACAAATCTTTTAGATTTCGTGGCTGAGTTACAGACGTAAACACCTGATTTTCAAACACTCTTGATGTCGGGTCGAGGAGGCTATGCATTGAGCGAGAAGCCAGCCCGGTAAGATACAAATCAAGTCGCTGTTGATACTCTACAAGCTTAGATGGAATGACATTGCCGCTACCGTCAAAGTACTCGGCAGGATCGGGCCTAAACACATCAACGTCAGCGCTTCTTTGCTTCTTATCGTAAAGCTTGCTTACGATTGAATCGTATTCATCAATATACCTATTGATAACCTCTTGTGGATTTGTAATATCGGACCAGGAAATCTTTCTGGTTTGGCCATCAACCGTGATCTCTACATCGGGAAGCTTGGGCTCTGGAAGCCTTGCGTAGTTCAACTCTACCGGGCGCATTGATAAATACGTCAGATCATGGAAGGAAAACTCACCGTCTAAACCACCAGGAATCAAAGCCGGTTTGAGTTCTTTGGTTACCGGAACAACAGTAATGGTCAGATCAACAGGCTTATCGACACCAGCAACCTTGACCTTCACCTTGATTGTGCCCGACACATCAGCAAGCTCAGAAGCGCTTCCAAGCGATTCGCGGACCCTATTGACCTGACTACCAGTAAGCTGGGATGTCGAGATTTGCCCCGAAAGCCCTGACGCAATGTGCTCATCAATAGCTTCATGGGGTTTGCCTCCAACCACCTCGTCCGACACGTTCATCTGGTCTAAAAGCTGCTCAGCAAAGCGCCTAGGCCCTACCACTCTGCGAGCGTTCAGCGACCGTCTGTCGGCTGCTGACAGTGGTTTCCGTTGGGCGGGGTCTGGAGACATGGTGGCGTCGAGGAGATCCCACATTGCATCAGAAACTGTCTTGAAATCAGAACGAGTAGGCGGTTCAGGTTGCCTTGTTCTTAAGTTCGACCCGTCTACCTCAAATCTGTCTCCATACGGACTTTTAGGGTTTGCAACCCACTTCCATTCTTGTTGAGTCGGGTCATAAATCATTTTGCCAGCGACATTTTCAGGGGATATTTTGCTACGAATAACGGCGTCACTGGCACCATAAAGCCCCTCAATTCCGCTCTTGTACCCTAGACCCTCCGACTCAACAGTTAGCCCAATACTTTTTGCCGGAACGACAATTATGACTCGCTCTTTGGAGCTTAGGCTGTCTGCTGGCGCAACATAAAGACCCGGCTCCTTAATTGAGCTAGTGCGAGCAGTGCCATCTGCTTGGAAGGTAAGCCTGCCAATCCCGCGTGTCGGGGGTGAAATCGTTGCATCGATTCCTTCATCCATGAAAATGTCTAAATACTTGGCCCGCGTGGTGTGCTCTACAACAATCAAATCATCCGGCTTTGGTTGCATTGCGGGCCTGAAGGGTATTTTGCCTCTATCTGTATAGTCGGGGGCAAAAAGAGGCTCATTACCAACAGCAGTCGGCCTTGGAGGGCCGTACATCATGCGGCGATCAGTTGGAGCCCAGGTTCCTTTGTTCGTTACGCTCTTTGCTTGTGTTGGCTCAAACACCATGTAGTGAGTTGCTGCAAGCGGAAGCCTTTGTCCTGGTGTAAGCACTCTAGTCTGTGGGTCATACTTGTCTGAAAAGAAGCGATGAGCGTTGGCAATGATGCCATCGTAGCCAAGCTGTTCTACTACCTGTCTAGCGAATTCATTCTGAAAATGAAGCCCTTCTGGGCCTGAGCTATCAAACCTTTTGTCTATCATCGTGTCCCATGCTTTATGCGCTGGGATTTGAGTTACGCCACCCTTGGTTTCCCTTGAATCTAAAACAAACTCTTTTAGTCGCTCAACCTGATCTACAACCACCCCTTCTTTTGTAAGACGAGCAGCAACCGTATCGATAGCATCCATAAGCGCTTCGCCAGTGCCGTCGTCTGCCCACCTGAATGAATGGGCAACGTCTTTCATCTTGCCGTATTCATCTAAAATCAGCGGGTTTTGGATGCTCAAGTACACAGGGTAAGCCTGCATTGCACCGTCTGTTTCAAAGTCAATTCTTGCCATGGCATCAACCACAACGTCTTTGAACTCGTCTCTTATGATTTTTACGTTCGAGTCTTCAATAGCATTTTTCAATCTTTTTTGAGCGGCGTCAGATATCTTGGAAAAGGCATCAGTTTTAACAAAGTCTTTTGCCACATTGACGATGTCAACGTCTGTGTAGCCATCAAACTCAACGTATATGTTTGATTTGTATTCATTAAACGCCTTGAACCACTCAGTTCCTTTCTCCATAAACAGTGGATCTAAAGAAGAAAATGCGTAGTGTTCCGCAAGGTCATACGCTGAATCCGTAAAGTAAACAGCAGACCCAAAATATGCCTCTACATTTCCAGGCTGGAACTCATCAAAGCTAAACGGGCTTCCGTGCCAAACCTGAAGAGGTTTTTCTTCGCCATCTACCGCCTTGGAATCTTTGAACCAGGACTTGAACTCCGCAGATGAAGTCGGTGGTGCTACTGTGCGATCTGGAAGCAGTGCAGGACCACGCAGTGCCTCGGCCCGCTCGAAAAACGGCAACGACCGTGTTGGCTCAATGCTCAACTCACCAATGTCTTCTGCTACTTTCAAAGCAGCCGAAAGTGCCGATTGATCCCCAACAGAAAGACCGAGCAACTGACGAGCAACAGCAACGAAACCCTCCCAAAGGTTGGGATCGGTAATACCTAGTTCTTCAGCGAGTTCATCACTAATCTTGATTGCTCGAAGATCATCTTGGAACTTAGAATTTGAAAGGGCCTCTGCTAAAAACTCTCTCGTGTTGTTGTATCCATAAAGATTCGCATTGGTCGTTTGTGATTTCGCCTCCTCGAAAAGACGATTCAATCGATCTACCTCAATAGATCTTGGATTCATTTCCATTTTGCCCACGGTAGCAGCATGAACCAATTCATGAATTGCTGCCCGGACCATGCCACCCGGTTGATACGATGATCGCGCTGGGTCGAGAACAACGTGGCCCTTGTCATCCCAATACTCACCGGCCCTACCAGGCGTGTCTGACAAGTACGTCTTTACGGATGTGCTCCATTTAGCTGTTCCTGATTCATCCAGAGTTTCAATGACTCTATCGAGAACAGTTCTGTCAAACTCATCAGTAAGTTGATCCCTCAACCACCGTGCAGATTCTTTAGCGGGTTTGTTTTGCCAGTTTTCGTTCCAATCCTTACGAGGAATCTGGTTCCCAGGGGACGGAGGACCAGACATTTGCCTGCCTCTCGGAGGGCCATACATCTCCCGTCCCCTTGATCGTACAGGCTGGGTAGGCGCGTCTGACATTTTAACAATGTCAGCATCATCCACCATAAACGTCTGCGGATATCTTCCTGCCTCTACTACTGTGCGAACTCTATACCTGTAGCCTTCATCAAACTTTGCTGAACCAGGCAAGAACACATTGGCAACATACCCATCAACAATGGTTTCTACTGATTCTCCATCACGAAGTCCCGTCTCAACATAGTTGACTCGATCACCAACATTGAAATCAGGCTCATCAAACTCAGCACGCTTCGCTTCGTACCCGCGAACCAAGTTCATAAACTCATCGGTGTATATTGACTGCCAATCAGAGCCCCTACCCTCTGAGGTTTTACTAAATTTAAAACTACCACCGTCAATAGACTCGTAGCCACGATTTAGATCCCAAGTCTCTTTGAATGGAGAAAAGGTAGCGTGCGTAGACTTCTCGCCAAGAACGTAGTCCTCTCTTGCTGCCAACCTGGCGTGACGCTCGATTATTTCAGCGCTAGCATCGGGCCGATATTTCGTTTTTTTAATCTCTGGAAGCGCGGCGACCTGACGTTCACGAATCCCAACAAAGCTGGCCGCTGCTTCTCTTTCCCCAAAGGGAACATCTTCAATCAGAACCGGATCTTCCAGATCATCTGCAAACTTTCCAACTAACTCTTCATCAAGACGACGAAGTTCGTCAATGACATCGTCAATCGGTCTTCCAATATTATCTAAATGGTCTACACCAACGTCAAACGCTTTCCACCCTTGAAGTCTTCTTCTGTTAATCTCAGAAGCATCTGAAATTTCAGATGCTTTACCATCAAAAAGACGCTTCATATGACTAAGAAACATCGGATGAAATTCTTCAAAAGAACGAGGGTTTTTTCGGCTCATTGCCCTAAAAAGTTTTTTCAGACGAACAATAAGCCGGTTGAAAATTTTCCTTACAGAAGGAGCAAAATCGCTTCTGCTGATCACCTCTGGCATCTTGTTGTAGACAACGTATTCAGCAAACTTCTCAGCGTACCACTCTAAGAAGCCAATGTTTTTCCCTTGGTTTTCAAGATTCCATCTTGTATAGGGGGTTTCATCCACCAACCCAGTACGCTTAAGTTCATCGAAATATACACGTCTAAGATTCGCTACCTCACTATCCGAAAGAAACGACATCATGACCGCATGTCCCATTTCATGGGCAAACGTATAAGTCATATGGTCAAGAGACTGAAGCCCCTCAACATGAGTGTCTACTCGATTGGTAAGAAAGTCTTCTACTTGCGCTAAGGAGATCTTTCCTTCATCTGCATGATCTATAAAGTCGCTAATGAAATCCTTGATGCTTGGGTCAATGTTTCTGCTGCCAAGCAAAGCATCTCTGTTTGCGACTAAAGAATCAATAAACCTTTTCTCTCTTAGGTTTAGGCCATCCTCAAGTCTGCTGTGCGCGATCTTACGAATAATCTGGGTTAATGTTGCTCCCTCCAGATCCGATATATCGCCGCCATCTAATTTTGTTAAAAGCTCTTCAAACGTAAGCTTTCCAAGCTTTTCGTTCTCAAGAATACGCATTGGGTCCATTGTTCCCGCAACATCTCCTTGCATATCAAAAAGCTCGATAAACGAATACACACGATCACCGGGAAACTTCTTAGCGGTGCCCTCAAGTTTTACAACAGAGGTAGTCCCTGCACTGTCGAGAGGGGCTCTGCCTAACTCTTCATCAAGACGACGAAGTTCGTTCAGAACCGGATCTTCCAGATCATCTGCAAACTTTCCAACAGCGGTGTCAATCCAGTCTTCAAGCCCGATGTCTCTAAGAACACGAGAAGGCATCGCGTGAACCATCGAATACAAGAAGACGTACACATCGTCTGGAAGACCCCTTTCCTTTAGATCATCAAGCTTGCTTAGAAGTGCTTGCTTACCAAAGCCGGGAGTTACTTCAGCAGATGTTGACTTTACAGTCCGTTTTATTTCAGCCTGTGCCTCAGCGATGCTGTCACGCAGGGACTTGATCCTCTTACTAAAACCAGTCTCGCCCTTTACCATGTTGGTGTACTTGCTTAGCGCTGCACGAATCTCGCTGACGGCTGCGTCGTCATTGTCTGCAATCGCCTTCATTAGCCGCCGAAGAAGCACAGTAACTACTGCTTGGTGTGCAAGCTCCGGGTCGGCAAGCTTGGCAGCAAGCACCACAAGCTCACCTGCTGTTAGCTCCTCAAGAAGCTTTCCTTCTAAATCAACAGAAGAGACAGACCTGAGCCGTGCGCTATTCCAACCGTCTTTATCTGATAGCTTTAGCTCATCTATCAAGTCATCAGCGATGTCAATATCACTAAAGATTGCTTTGCCAGCATCATCAAGCTTTAGTCCGAAAGACTTTAATAACAAGTCTTCTACTGCATAGCCCTTGAGTCCCCCTCCCCGTTCGATTCCGAATAGCTTTGCCTCAAAGCCAGCAACAATTTCAAGCGCGTCTTCTGCGCTTCCAGTTTTTCGTAGCGCTGCAAAGTACACTCTTTCAACAAGCTTCATCTGTACTTTGATCGCATCAAGGCCATCGTCAACACCTTGGAGTTCACCTTTTTCCGCCATTTCTTCCAGACGTTTCTTCATTCGTCTAAAGACTTCGGATTGTTGAAGTTCCTCAACCCCTTCATAATATCGACTGGCTTCTAATCCGAGCCTTGAAACAAACTTACGTCCACGCGCTTCTGCTGTTGCATGGATGATGCTACGAACCTCACGAACAGACAGCCCGACAACCTCAAGCGCATCATAAATCTCTGTCCAGTGAGCCCGAGGAAGACCTTGAAAAGGGTTCCTGCCTTTAGCAATGTTGTCTTCATAAATCCTGAGTGCCATTTCGCCCCAGGTTGCTCCTACTCCAGGGAATGGCGCTTTTACATCCTTGGGTCTTCCAAACCGGAAGCTACCTTCATCACCCTCAAGACCCCGTGCTCTACGAACATCGCCATGCGACATCCTAGTTTTATAGGCTGTTGACTGCCTAAATTCCGCCTCAAGGCTTTTCCTGGTGCGCTTCCAAAGACTGTTGACTTCTGCGTCAGACAAATCGTCGAGAGTTATCACTTCAGAAGGGCCGCCAACTTTCTTTCTCCTGGCGTCCATTTTCTTGGCAAGCAACGCATTTGCATTGGCATCGAATATTTCTAAGGCTCTTGCCTGCCTCTGAGCAGGGGTCACCGTTGGAGCAATGGAATCCCATGCCCATTTGGGCGACAAGGCATAGAGGGCTCTTGCACCTCTACTAGCCCCCGGTAACCGCTTTGAAGCGCCTGCATATCTAAACGGAGACGCGACAATCGTCTTGGCACCTTTGAATATGCCCGTTTCCCACGGAACAAAAATGTCAGCAGCAAACCCAGCGCCACGCATTGAACGAACAATCTTACCATTGGGGTCTGCGCCCATGCCTACAGCCCACCCAGACATTGCCCCCTGCATGCCCCAACTTTCTGATTCTGGGTGCAAATTGTACAGAACCTCTGCAAGAAAAGAATCACCCCTTTCCTCTCTATCGTAGCTGCCTAACGTCAAGACCTCACCAAGAGGGTCCAGACCGTATCTAGCAATGGTTGTAGTCCCAAGCTCAGCAATGCCGCCAAATATTCTTAAATTATAGGCAAGCGTAGATTCCTGATGCCAAAAGGATGGAACCCCATTTTCATCTACATCAAATCTTTTATCCTGAAAAGCACTTTCTGTTAGACCTAGTGCAGCGGACCTACCGCCACCGAAAATCCTTTTGTGTGCCCCTCGCCAAGCATTAACAGCCGTGGTGATCTTTTCGTTTGTCCTGTCAACTTTCTCAAAAAGAGGTTCTGGCAATTGACCAATAGGTGTTCTATTCAAAACATAGAACAAATCTTTTAGCCAATCGTTGTCTTGATCGAAAACAGCATCGCGATCTCCCTGCCTTTGTGCGTACTTAATGTGATCGATAAGAATCCTTCCTATCTTTGGTTCAACCACTACTAATTTTGGGTCATTTTGGCGTGCTACGGCGGTCAGGCTACTAACGACAGATTTCCATTCCGGTGTCCACTGAGCCTGAGGAACAGACAGCCCAGCTATCAAATCGTCAGTGGTGAACTCATACATGTGCATCCATCTAAAATGGAGGTCATCCCTGCTGAAGTTGAGCCAAGCTTTTCTCAAATACTCTTCTTTCTCCTCTTCAGTTCTAAAACCAGAGGGGCCAACATTTGTACTTACTACAGACCACAGAGCTTTGATCGAATCAGTACCCCTTGCGTCTTCGATTCCCTGATCAGGAAGAATATCAAAAAGTATGTTGTCCAACTCTTCATAGAAAGGGGTGGCAATTGTAGAGCCAAGCCTTTGAGTTTGAACAATGGGAGAAGTAAGTCCTTTAAAAGCACCATAACCCCAATCCGATGCTCGAACTCCACGAGGATTATCAGAGAAATGGCCTCTGTCTAAAACAGCTTCAGCGGTACTACTAAACGGCTCAAACTTAGAAAGCCCCCGCATGATGTCGCTATCAGCATAATGGGACATTGTTGCGCCCCATGTAGCGTCACCACCCATGTAACGGACGTATACATCACGAAGAGAATGATCTGGAAGCATGTCAGCATGAAGATTCTGCAATGCGATTACAAGGTCATCATCTGAGAATTGAAGCGGATCTTTGTGGCGCAACATTCTAACCAGGGCTTTATACACACCATGTGTCTGGCTATCCTTCGGCATCCGAATGCCTGGAAAACTCTTCGAGCCTACCCACATATAATTAGGCGAATAATCCCTCGTGTCGTATTCAACCTTATGAACCAAACGCTTGGCTAGTTGTACGTTGTCCTCTACCCTTTCACCCTCGATGTAATCCTGAAGCCACTGGTATTTACCATCGGCCCAAGCTGTTCTTGCCCCCTCGTAAGCTTCAACATAGGCCAACGCTCTGTGGCCTTCGTTTTTCCAACCATGCCATTGAGCAACGTTCGGATTCCAATCGTCGGCCAACATATCATCCAACATGCGCGACAGCCTTCTCATCTGGGCTACTTCACCGTCAGTAAGGTCTCCTGTTTTGGGCTGTTTTTTTGTTCCGTGTCTTTTAAAATTATACGAATTCTCGTCATACTCTCTGATCCACCACTCTTCCCCAAGCTCCTCTTCGTTTGCATGAGGGCTGCCTTTGTACAGGAACAAATGAATCCCTGGAGGCATCCAAGATTGTTGTGTCTGAGCGAATGTGTCCCACTCCCACTTATCAAGATTACTAGGCGCACCTTTTGTGCCGATAAGTGATGTAACGATACCTGTCAGGCCGCCATACACGTCACCCACAAGCGGGATTCTTTTGACTTGCCTGTCTAATGATTCCACTGACTGATACGCCTCGTCTCGAATAAGCTGCCCACTCCCCCGACGAACATTCGACCAAAGCTCTTTTCGTACTTCAATAAGATCTGTTTCGTTAAAAGCCTCTGATTTTCCCATGTTGTTTAGGAAGGCATTCCACCGGCCCATGTCCTCAATCTGAGATTGGATATCTGCTCGGATAGCAGTTGCCCTGTCGGCTGCTGTACGCATCTCCTGGGAATCAGGAGGCAGGGTTCCAGGCATTGGAATTTTAACTAAACCTCGATTGAGGACTCGAATGACTTGGTGATTTATATTGTCGTGAGGCTTGCCCTCTGCCTCGTATGCCCCAATCGTTGTTTCAGCGACTAAATCAGGGCCAAGAACGCTCTGGGCATTAATCATATCCAAGATTTTCTCTCGGATTTCCTCCCTGCTCATCCCTTGATCTTCAAGCAAGATTTCTGCATTGAACAGATTTTCAGACTGTAGTTCTTCCAACTCCAGGGTGCCATTATCGATCTCGCGTTGGAATACGCTGTTGAATTCACGCTCTTCCTTTTGCTCGGCCTTCTTTTGCTCCCGCCGGTCTTCCTCAATAGCCCCCGTCAACTCCAAGGTAAAATCGTCAACCTCAGAGGATACTCCAGCGTTACGCTTAAGAGGCTCTTCATTGTCAGCGGCATTGGCGTCTTTTATCGCTTGTATAAGGGCATCTTCATACGCCCTGTCTTCTTCGGTGGGTCCATTAGGATCAGCCATTTTATATCCTTACATACTGTTTAATAACAGATCGTCATCGCTAAAGGGCCGCACCAAAGGCTTATCCCTTAGAAGTTCTGGATTCGTTATTGGCTTTTGTTCGAGGAAAAACGATAAATCAGCAGGGCCGATTCCTGACGTAGCTTCTACCCGTGCGCTTTCTGTTCTGTATAAACCTTCCATATTTTGTAAAGTTTTTTTAGCCGACTCCAGTGCCTGAGGATCACCAGTCCCTTCATCCAATTTTTTCTGTAAATCAGCTATATTTTTTTGTTGAAGTTCAATCGAGGACCATAAAATTCCAGCAGAAGTTTCATGATATCCTTCTGGGATCGTACCAGACGTTACATAAGCGTCGAAAATGTCATTAACAACACTGGGGGGCGGCTCTACCGGCTGTACCGGCTCTACGGCTTTCTCGACTTCTACTCGCCTTTCTTCAGCCAAATCAGCAACATCGCCGCCACCTGGAATCGGTCGCTGTCCAACTTGGGCGAATGACTCTGCAATACCGCCAAGGACCTCAACCGCATCTCGTGCTTCCGAAAGCTCACGAACAAGCTGATCTTCCTCAAGAACGGCACCCCTTAGCCGATCCTCTAAGCCACGCCTTTCTACAGGCAAATCGACCGACAACTCAATATCTTCTCTCAATTCAGAAATATTTCTGCGGGAATCCTCGTGTCTCACCTGAGTAAGAAACAGGAGATTGTCCGCAAAGTCCTTACGCTCATCAAACGACATGGTGCGCCAACCTAACAGCGGGTCCCTAAGCTTACCCATTGCTTCAAACTCTGATCTAAAGTCGGTAAGTCGTGCAATCGCAGCCTCTCTCCCAGGGTTGTTCTGGTTAGGGTCTGCTTGCAAGAGATTGAACCTTCTAAGAAGAGAGTCAAGATCTTCAACGGTGTCTTGAAGGTTGTTGCCAGCACCAGGAAGGCCAAGCTTAGACTTGATGAAGCTTGGGATTTCAACCTGTTCGCCAGCCTGTTCAACCTCTTTGCGCTCACGGCTAACCCTTTGTTCTTCTACCAAAGTTTCGGCCTGAGATGAACTAACGTTACTTAAGTCATTCATAAACCGATTCATGTCGCCGGTTTGATCAAGGTTTATAAGCGAGCGCTCAATGGAGTTTGCAATACCAACTCCAATCTCATTGCCGCTTTCTTTTAGCTCATCGATCTTCTGTGAAAGCTCATTCCACGGAAGCCCGGTGCCGCTATCCACATCCTGTTCAAACTTTGCGAGAAAGTCCCTAATACCACGAGCACTCTCAGTGTCCCCATAAGCAACAAGCGCTGTTGGTTGGTCGGCTTCTTCTGCAATAGCGCTTTCTTCTAAAATGCCTTCTGCTCGGTCGGGCTCAAGATCTTCGGTAATGCCAGGAGGGGGTGGCCATTGATTGTTAATGGACCACTCAAGAGCTTCAGATGGGTTCTCATGCTCAGACAGAATGTCAAACATCTCGTTGACTTGGCGCTTGCCTCTTGGTGTTTCAATCGCACCAGCGACGGTGTTCGAAAAAGCCTCAACCCATGCGGGAGCCCTTGTGAAAGGGTTATCTGTAATCCAGTTCTGGGCAAAATCGCCATTACCTAAATTGAGCAGACCTCCTGTCGAGCCTAAGGCTTCTCTTTTTTCCTCTACTTTTTTAATTTCTGCATCAAGATCGTTGAGTCTATCTTGTAGATTATCGTACTGCTTCCTAATGGGGTCCTTTGAACCCTCAGCAAGCATCTTTGTTATGCCTTCCCTTTCTGGAGGCACTCCCGATCCAATAATGGCTGAAGGGCTTCCACTCTGTATTCCTCGAAGTCGTCTGGCTGTTTCATCGTCTTGCTTTTGAAAGCCTGGACCAGCACTGCTATCTAGATAGTGCTTGTACCTGAGTTTATCAATATTGGGAATCCCACCAATCTCGCCTGGGTTTTGCTTTCGCAATTGCTGATACCACATGTCAGCATACTCAACACCACCCTCGCTACCGGCAAGCGCCCTGTACATAAGATCAATTGCCGCAGCGCCTTCTGCGGAGTTTAGTGGAGCGCCTGCTGCAATCGTTCCTTTGAAAACACGCGCATTACTTCTTGCTGTATTTTCAGTAAAGTTACGCTGACTTGCAAGTTGATTGGTCGATACTTGAATAGCCCGCGTAATCTGGCTGTTGTTAAAAATCTTTTGGTGATCTTCCGTGGCTTTAGTGTAACGAGCATTCTCCTCTTTTTGGATTCGAGAAGTTGCTTCGAGCCTAATCCTCTCCATTTCGTTATTGTGTCGAGTGACAGCAGACACAGCGCCTTGAGAACTCGCCGCAAGCGCACGCTTTCGACTGTCCTCACTTCGCTGCCCGGTAACAACCAAAAGGCTTTGCTCACGAATAAGATCGTTCTTTTGTTTTACAAGATCTCTGTATAGACGTGAAAGTTCTTTTTGGTCAAAGTTCCTCTGCCTGAACTGATTCTCAATCTCTTTCCAGAGCACCTTGTCTCGATATCCAGTGAACGTCTTGAAGTACTGCCCGAAGACAGTCTTGTCAGGAGCGTCGATTAGATCAAACATTGATTGATATTTACCCATCTGTAAATCCTTCTTTGCTTAGAGCATTCCTTCTACAACGTCTTCAACCTGATCGTCGCCCCAGATCCTGCCGTCTGGACTTTTTACATAGCTATCAACTAACCCTGTAGCTCGGTTTGTAAGCTCTAAAATGAACCAACCGGGAGTTGCGCTACTAGCGGTCCATTTGTCATCAGGAATCGCAAGAACGTTTGTAGGAAGATTGGCTCGTTCTGCTGGAGCAATACTTTCAAACTCATCAACCTCAATGGTCATATCTGGGGTGATCGTATTCCAGCGTCCCTTCTCCGACAGCTTTGCCTGATGTTCCGCTAAGGCAGGGGAAGGAGCAACAGGCTGTTGCCCAGCAGGAGGTGCCGAGGCAGCCGCCCCCTGCTCAGGGACCGACTCCGTTACAGAGGGGGTTGCCCCGGCTGGATTAGTGGACAAAGCCCTGGCCATAATGTCAAGAATAGCCTGCTTGTCTCCGCGCTCTTCAGCGGCTTGAATCGCAATCCAGGCCTGATTCCTGATCTTTGGATCTTGAATCTTATTCAACGAAGGAGCAACCTGCTCTACAGCCTCGCCCGCGTCTTTCCTTCCTTGTTGTACAGCAACATCACCAAGGAACTTATCAACAAAGCCAACGCCTTCCTTCATGACATTGTTAAGGGTCTGGGCAGCCTCCATTCCAAGCGTCTTGTCGTCTTTGATTCCTTTTGCGCGTTCGCTCGCAACATATTGGGCGGCTTTTACAGAGGATTCCATAAGCGACGTGGCTCCCGCACGCATGATCTGTCCGACCTGACCGGCAGACATTGCTCCAGCACCAGACAGTGCCGTTGTCATGTTCCGCATTGCGGTAGCATGGTCGCGAAACAGTGCCGGGTACACCAAGCCTTTTGCTGCTTCTTCCCGATCACGACCCAACGCGCCTGCCTCGTTTTTGTCTTTGTAGGTTTTCCACTCGTCTAATGCCGCACCAAAGGCTGGACTGAAAGCCGTAGCGCCCGCCCAAAGACCTCCCTGCAACAAAGTTCCACCGGAAGCCGTACGAAAGAACTTGGCGGTTTGTTTCCACCTTGCTTCCGCATCACGCTCTTCAGGTGTCTGCCCACGCTCCTCAGGAGCAGTCATCGGATCACCAACGGCAGCAATGCCCTCATCTGCCCTTGTGCCTGCTTCTGCCTGTTCTATAGGCATTCTTCCACCAAGACGTTGACGGCGCTGCTCGTTAGCTTGTTGTAGCTTCTGTCTGCCTTGTTCTTGAATATCAGGGCGTCTTGCTTCTTCTTCTTGACGAGTCGCCAAGGTGGGGTCTGTCAGAGTGGCCCGAGCACCCGTAAGCTTAATCGTAGGTTTAACTAGCTCTTGTGATGAATCAAAATTTTCGATAGAAAACTCATCATCCAACTCGGCAGCAGCCAAAGCACTTTTCTGTTCTGCCTCAGAAAGATTACCTAGCCCTTTGGCCGCCCATTGTGCTTGTTTTATAAATTCAATGGGAGCAATCGGATCGTAATGTGGTTCTCTTAATCCATGCGATGGAAATAGTCCGTCAGTAGCCATCTCTTCCCCTTAGTAGCCGTGTGTGTTTTGTCGCCAGTTGAAATAGCTTGAGCTTGATGCCCCGCCGCCTTGAACAGGCATGCTTGTCTCTAATACTTTTGAATCAGAAGGCGTTCCCGCACCCTGTATTTTCGCAGCGTCTTCTGCCGCATCCATGCTTTCTTTTTCGGCTTCCTCTTCTGCAACGTTTGCCATGCCTTCCGTAACTCCTTGAACCGTACCAAGAGTTAGGCCCAAAATCCCGCCGATAGCAGTGCCGAGACCTGGGGCGACCGCTGTCCCCAGTGCTGCGTACTTTGCGCCTGTTTCTGCCGCCTGAAGAGCAGCATCGCCTGCGATTTCTTTTTTCTGGTCTGAAGTGTAAGCCATAGGCCCTCCGTCTCACGGTCTGATTCTATAAGACAAAAGCCTAAATGTCTCATCAAGAATAGTTTGAAAGAATAAACCAGTGGCTTCCATCCGATACTATCATTATCGCATCATGTTGAGCGGTGAACGTTTTTGTCGTGCTTCCGTTGATTGTTTGCGATCCAGAACCATCAATGATCATGCTGTTTGCAGGCACTGCCTTTTTGAAGCCAAGCATCAAGCCTGGACAAGTACCAGCAGATGGCAAGGTGACGGTGACATCCCCTCCGCTTGTAATGACCTTGTAGAAGGTAGCCTGAGTAGAAGAGATGGCCACATCAGCATTTATGGTTGTAGTACCAAACTCTATCGTGCTGGTCTTCAACGAATGCAAGAATGCGCGAACACCCGGCTGAATCGCATTTGAAGCAAGTGCTGCGGCGCGTTCAATCTTTACCGCAAGTGCGCCCTCGATGTTTTCAATCTGCTGTTGGAATTTGAAAGCCACCCCGTTAGCGGCGTGCTCTGCAAGGTCTTTTGCCGTTTGAATCTTGTAGCGCAACGCCTTTGAGACAGACGCTTCCGAAACCGACGCGCTCGATGCAGTAGCCGAGATCACCGCATTCGAAAGATCTCGAATCTTTGAAGCATCGATGGCTTCATCAGGAATCTCTGACCAATCAATCTGAGTACTTTCTTTTACGGACCTGCCGCCACGAAATGCCATAATCAACTCGAAGGGTGAATATCTACAATAAAACTGCGATTAGAAACTTGAACGTTTCGCACTTGGCCAGGACTCGCGCCAGAAATCGCTATTCGGATTCCATATGTGTAAATACCAGGCGACACATCTGTAAACCTATACGCCATGCTGTACTGCTTGCCAGACCCGACCAGCCAACCAAGGGTGCCGCCATAATCGTCGGCAGCAGGCCCAGGCTTCATGTCCAACAAGGTCCCGTACAAGCGCCTATATGTTCCGACATGGTCTATTGTCGTGGTTTCCGTATGGCTTGTGAGATTGAATGAAGCGACGTGGAAGCTTTCAAAATCAGCATCCCCATGAGTGCCACCGCCCTGTGTGGTTTCCTTGTTCTTGTTCTCGAACTCTCGGGCAAACCAACTCGACACAATGAAGATATCGCTTGTGGATTCTACTTTTACGGTAGCCGTCAGGCCAGGGACAAATGTTTTTTCTTTTGCTGATTCTTTATTGAAAAAGGCAGACCTTGGCGCATCTGACGAGTGCATCCTCCAATGGGTTTGGGCCGATGTGAAATCAGATCTTGGGTCTGGACTTAAAAAGAAGCTCGGGCCATAGACCTGTGATTTTTCAACCCACTTCCCTGATGCCAAATCAACAGACGCCACACCACCATTAATCGCAGTCCTCGCGTTATCCAGCGGGGCCTTTACGTCAGCCGCGCTGATTATGGCGTTGTTCACAAAGTGTGACTTAGTGTATGCCATCTCTACCCCTTGTACTTTTGAATGTGCCCGTTCAAAAAACCAATCGTTCCGCCACCGCTTGTGCTCTTACTGGGCGGGTCTTTCATTCTGTATTCTAAACTGAATGTACGATTCGATGTGTCGGTCATTGCTCGATTATCAATCAAATGGGTAATATGAAATTCAAACGTACATGGAAACAGAAGCTGAGCCGCACTCTCATCGGGATCTCTTCCAAGCTGGAAGTGCCGTTGTGTGTGTGGAAGTGAAGCCGGGACGCCGTCTACACGTTCTAAGAGACGAACGCCCATCCACGGCGGCTGCTCAGACCCTGCCGTGGTTGTTGTTTTTAGTGCTGTCCCGTTAAGGCGAACCTCGCCTGAGACTCTCACAATCGCAGCGTGACAATCAGTCATGCTAACTGAGAGCGAAAAGCCAGTAGCCGGAAACGTCGTCCATGTTCCAGCCGTTGACGAAACAGCAGTTCGCTGATTGTGATACACTGAACCAGATTGCGTACATACAGGGAAACTAATGTTCCGCTTATCAATGCCCCCCTCTCGAATGTTCTCCTGGTTCACTTGTAGAAGCGCAGACTGGATACCATCTTGAAGGTCGTTTGGCGCAGTAATGGTGGTTGCGTCACCCGGAGATACTGTAGTCAGGGTTACTCGACTCATCTTGTCCTCTTTGTAATAATCAACTCACCAGCCATCCACCGAAAGAAAGGATAGTCATAGAAATCCGACTGGTCAGTCCACTTGGCTAAATCGCTGCTGCCACTTGTATGCTGATCATATGTAGACGATTCATAGAACCGCACAAGAAGCCGCACTTCATGTGATCCAACCGAAACCGGCAACACTCCACAAAGAAACGTATTGTTCTTTGTAAGATACCTAGTGTGTGGGCCAGCGTATGCTACTTGAAACCCATCAACCACCAATTGAAACTCCATTCTCATATGGTCCGAAAAATCATTCTGTGTGGCGTCTACAGAGATAGCATCATCGTAAGAAATATTAGTTCCGATCTTTGGGTAGATTTCCCAACTTATCGAAGCCTCTACAAGCAGCAAAGTGTCAGCATTAGCAGCCACATCTGTCTTAGTAAGCGGTGTGTCTACCCACGATTGGGAATCGATAGCGCTGACTGCCACCGGGCTATTTATCTGGGTTGTTGAAAACGTATTGAATATAGACGCGCCAACCTCTGAACCAACAACAACGCACGAATCTGGCAGATTGTCTCGATCCATGCCACCGTTGATCTCTTCAACATAGTGAGCAATGTTCAAATTCCAATCATCAGCAGAAACTATGTCTCCATCCTGAAAGTCTTTTACTGGGTATTTCCAAGCCATTAGCGCCTCGTCTGAAGAAGTACTTCGTTAATGGGCAAACGCTCAACCATTGCGCCAGCAGTCAAGCCAAGGTCAAACCCTAAAACTTCAATCTGTCGCCCAGCAGCCTCCAGGGTAATCCGCAGTTCACGACAAGCAGGTTGAGATGATGTGGACACGTCAAACCTTACTGGCACAGGGACATATTCATTCCAGATTGCCGAGGTGCTGCCCCACCTTTGGGTTCCATACACACCCAAACGGTGCTCAACGTTCTGCTGGTCTTGGCCTTTCGCGGCGACCTCTACGTCCGAAATGTGTCGGTTCACCCTGTACTTTAACTCAATGTCATTGTCCCCATAACCAATCGTATGAACCAATACATACTTTGGATTTACTGCATTAAACACTCCACCAAAGTTAATATCGATTGATTCCCACATTGGGGAAATACTATAGGAACCCTTAGTGCTCCAACCATGTGAGTAAACGTGAACACCGGGATTAGACGTGGTGTCGTTTGATCCAAAGAAAAAATATCGACGATGATCTGAAGAAACAACCGCACAACCCATCGGGTAGTTTTCTCTGAACGACCACCCTCCGACTTCCCTATGGAACACAAAGACGTGGTTGTTCTTGTCAGATCCATCAATGGGAACAGAAAGCCAATACTCTGAATCTTGTGGATACCATGTACCAACGGCTTGAACCGCTGCTGAACGGTTGATTCTCTTGAACTCATCAGGAATTGCATCGGACAATTTGGTTAGACCAGAAGTCTCGCCGCTCCCTGATAAGGCACCTTTCAACAGGTAAACCCCTCCATCGCTAAGAAAGATAACGCCAAGGTTCGGGATTTCAACAATACTATCCGGGGCGCAACACCCCACATCTCTTGTGTAAACAGCGGAACTAAACGAACCGTCAGACCGCTGTGAGATGTAGTGAATCCCCCTACGCTTGAGTACCCACAACGCTCCTCGCGAGGGGTACAAGCCCATTACCGCACCGCCATCATCATCACCAAAGGTAAACAAGTTGTCCACCGGAAAGACCTCAGGCTGAAGCGGCGCTGAATATCGGACATCTCCATCACTGCTAGCGATAAAGATTCTATTTTGATGAGAAGCAATAAGGTGAGCGCCTTGCGGAAACGCACCAAAATCCAATGGATCTACCTGTGGACCCAACAGCCCGTCTGGAATCCCATCAACGTATGTCGTAGTGCGATTGTCTTGAATCTCTTCAAGAAAATAGAATCTTTCACTTACAGCAAGAGACGCTGGGTCACCGTTCGTATTTAGAATATTAACGGTTCTATAGATTCGCCTTGCCACAACCGTGTCGCCACCAGTTGGAATTGAAAGACTAACAAACTTCCTCCATCTGTACTGATCACCATCGGTTGGCTTATCGTTTTTTACAATGTTGCCTGTCTCGTCTTCATTAGCGCTTTGCCTTCCAATGATCGTATTACAGGCTGGACTGAGCGGAGATTCTTGTCCTCGCTCGTTTACAAAGCTTACTCGGTATCTGTAACCAAACAAAAGTCTTGGATCATCTTCATCAAACTCAGTCTCTGTGCCCGTTCTTCCTAATCCAAGGCCACGAGTTAGCGTACACGCCTCACGCGTTGCGCTACCGGATGGATTGCCCGGTGGGCCATCGAATCCTGCGCGTTCGACATAACGGCCATTGAACACCATTGGAATATCTCGGCCATTTACAAGGTACAAGAGTCCATTCCAGGCAACGGACTGTGTTCGAATATGTGGAGTTGTAATTTCAATTCTAGACTCCATCGTAGTACTCTTGCCGTCTACAAACGTGCTCCACTTATTCCCAGAATCACTACCATCGAAGAAATGAAACTTAAGTCCCTCGCTATTGTGATTCGACTCAAAGACTAAGAACTGCCTCAAGCCGCCTTGCTGTGAGAACCAATGAATGCTTTCTATTTCACCAAAGTTCTGAAAGTGTGCGCCAGTCCTAACTGCCGTGGTAGTGGTGGTGGTGGCGTCATCTCCAATACCAGTTGTGATTGTTTTTGTTGTTGTTACCTCTCCGTCTGGGACTATGGGCTGAAACCCACCAGCGGCCTTCCAGCTATCCTTGACGGTGTAATACATATCGCTGATCCGACGCGCAGTAACGTCGGAGCCAGGGAGCCAGCGCTGGTCCATCGTCCTTAGAGGACGTATTGCAAATAGTTTTGCTTTCACTTAATTTCTTCCTCCAGTTCTTGGAGAACCCTACCCCAAAATCCTTTGCTGGTAGTATTTTCTACTGCCCAAGATTGAAGCTGATCACGACCAGAAATCACAGATGGTAAATAATACCTTGTATGACCCGATAACGGATCTTTGTTTCGTATGGCTTTTTTAACTCTACCAATGCCCGCATTGTAAGACTGAACGGCAGTGTCGATATCACCGTCCGCCCACGTTCTGAGTTTGTCTAAATACTTTGCCGCAGCTTGAATGGACAACTCTGGATTCAAGCGCTCATCCAAGGAGTACCCTGGCATGACCTCATTCCAAGTTGCAGGGGTGAACTGCATCAGTCCAAGATCATTGGTTGGCCCTACCGCATCGGCTCTACCGCCAGATTCCTTTCCAGCAAGAGCAGCTAGAATATACGGATCAACATTGTATTCATCGCCAAACTCTTCAAAGCTTTGTCGGTGCTCACCCCAGGCTACCTTCGCGCCATCAAAAACGTTCGAGGCATATCTTCCTGTTTCTTCTGATTCCATCGAATCAACAACAGACCATACAGGCGAAGGCTGAGGTTCAGGCTCAGCCTCTCCAGGGTTGGATGGATTTATTACTTCCTCAGAAACAGCCGGTTGGTTGTCTTCGTTTCCAAGGATGATGTCGTATATGCTTCTCGAACCCACAAATCACCCGATCTGGCCGTAAGTTACCATGTCTTCCTGTCTCTTCTGTTCCATCCTCTGAAGTTCTGGCTCTTCCTCTAATGACTCTAAGTAGTTGAAAACACGGCCATATTCACGATCTATTCGTGGCCAATCTGAACCAATAGCCTTTAGGTTTTCAATCTCTTGTTCGTAAGGCGGCAGTGCTTCTGCTTGAGCCTGACGACGAATAGAGCCAGTATCAGCACCCTGCTTTTTAATAGGTGCAGGCCCAACGCCATGAACAGTGGGGATACCTTTATCCCTGGCCTCTCTTGACATTCGAGAAAACGGGTCCTTGTTAGTCATAGGGGATACGTCGAACTCCTTCATAGGGTCTTTCGCTGCCATAAATCATCTCACGTTTTAGAGGGAGCGCCATATAGGTATCCAAAACCTCGCGACATATCATTAAATGGCTGCCTTCGATAAATGCGATCCGCCCTATCAAGGTACTTCTTCTTCATCTGAAGAATCCGTTCAACTGCCATTTTCTCATACAGTTCCCCAACCTGAGCCTGACCATACTGACGATAAAGTTCAGCCACCGTTTTGTAGACAAGGATCATGTGATACTGGGGTGGAAACTGCGGAGCAGCCGTATCTCCGATAAGCCTGTGTGGTCTTGCATGGTAACGGATCTCACAGGTAATGTCGGAGTCTGGACGACGATAAACACTTAGCCACTCACGGGGGAGTTGCTCGAACAGAGGAACATCGTCTTGAGCCTGAACGCCTGTGTCCTCAAAGGTCTGATCAGACGTAGGCCATCCCATGGTAAGAGCGCCGCTGTTCGGTGGGATCTCTCCAATCTTAAAGAAACCAGTATTTCTGGTTGCATCTCTCCGATAGATGATCTTGCGTGTACTAATATCGAAAGTTCCTGGCGGGTTTTCCCAGAATAACCGAGCGCTTTGCCCGCCAGTCGTAGCGGTAACAGAAACCACAGCGGACGGCGGCGACTCCATGCCCTCAGATTCGAGGGTAATACAGTATTCATATGTTGAACCGCTACGAAGAGTACCGCTAGATGAAAGGTTCACTGTAAGCTCAAGCTCTTTCAGCGAAAGCATGTCTGCCTGGTCCTCAAGAACGATGATCGGATCACCAGATACTGTCCTATCGAGGATAAACTGCTCTTCCCGCCTTGGGTCAACGTAGGTCAGGCGGGTATCTTTCGTGCCAGAAGTAAACTCATCACGGATTGTGATCCCAAGAAAATCAACCATGTCCGTGGGAAATCGAACAATATCAAAAATAATCGACCAGCTTGATGATGTTGCCGTGGTGCCATCGTATTGGCTCATCAAAATCAGCGCGTTTGGCGATGCACTGGTATCGACATTTGCAATTCGATGCTCTACATCATCTGGACCCTTGAAGGTCATCCCCTCCATGTGGGTTCCAAATGTATAGGCGCTACTCGTAACAATCTTACTTCCGTTGGTTACTGTAACGTCCACAGATCCTGCGATGTCTGCGTATAAAGTCTGTTGGGTTCGCTTACTTAGAAAGCGCCAGGGTGATTCGGAGGCAATTTCTTCGTAATGACGATTGATAATACGAACAATGCTGTTGGTGTGTGTATTGATATTCGGGTTGTGATCGATCAACCCGTTCACTTCAGCAATCAAATCCTTTAGAATCATACAGCCTCCAATAAAAAAGCCCCTCGCAAGTATAGCTCACGAGGGGCTTTCAAGTAATCAACAACTATCGGTTTAGAATAAACCCTGGTTGATGATCATCACGTCTGCGTAGTTGGTCACGGCGGAGTCATCCTCAAGAGCAATAGCAACCGTTGGACCGAAAGTCGTTTCAGCCAACAGGCCTGCCATTCCTGCTGTTCCGCCACTAAGCGGACCACAGAGGGCAGAGCCAGCAACAACAGCAGCCTCTACATAGGCATTTTCATACTTGCCAGCAACCTGAACAACTACGTCTTCGCCAGCAGCAACGGTTTGAGTCGCAATGCCAAAGGTGAGCGCATTGTGTTGGGTAGAACCAAGGCCGACCACAGCGTTGGAACACGATGCACCAAGACCATTGGTGGTGTCCGCTGTAAGCGCCACAAATTGTCCTGCCACAGTAGCAGCAGATGCATAAAGGGTAACGAACTTCTTAGGAAAATGGCTTAGACCTTGGTCGCCAACTCCGCGTTTATAAACACTCATTTCTTAATCCTCTCACGAGTTTAGGTTTTTAAAAAGAAGGGGGACGAATGTCCCCCTTCAGAATCAACTTTAGAACGTTTCACCGTCATAAGCAATACCGGAAGAACCGAGATGCTTGGCGACAAGCTGACCGTAGAGACGGACAGTTGCACTACGCACATCGTACTCACCCGAGATCTTCTCGAACGGGCTGACATCAAAGTAACCTTCGGAATCAAAGATGAAGTGAATATCATCAAGATTCAGCAAGTAGAAGCTGATGGTAGCTGTAGAGTGAGTAGCAGTGTTGGTAGGCATGTAGTATTCGGTTTCCATACGGATACCGTCCCACATCTGTGCCATTCGACCACCGTCCAGCTTCTCCTCGTCAACGTAGCGCTCGTATGCACGGAGCGAACGCTTGAGGTTCTTGGTTCCCTCACGGGAAGCCAACCAGATGTGGGGGTCGCCACCAGGCGAAACAGCGGCGGTTTCGACGCGGAGGTCTTGCAATGCTGCAAGTCCGTTTGCGTTAAAGCTGTTGCTGATATTTGCACGCTGGTTGTTCCAACCGGGAACGCCAGAGTAGGTAGCCTTGCTAATACCACCAACGGTATTGCCTTGAGCCCCAACTGCGTTCTCCTCAAGGAAACCAGTAAAGCCAGCAGCGGTAGCACCATTCAGGGTGTTCCAGTCAGCAAAGCCACCGGCATCCACACCTTCAACGATTCGGCGCAGAAGGTTACGGCGCATAGCTCCCATGACAGCCTTGGTGCGAGCATCAAGGATGCTAATCACTGCGGCTTCACCACGGTTCTTGATCTCTTCATCTTTTGAGATCGCGATTGGCATGGTGACATGAGCGGGAACATACGATGCTGGGATGAGAACGTCCTGAACGGAAAGGTTCAGTTTCTCGTATCCACTCTGCATGCGGGTCGCGCTACTGTGCTCTGCGAATCCGAGAGGCTCCAGGTAACGGGTTCCTCCCTCAACGCGGGGGTTGCCTTTACCGTGAACTTCCTCATGCACATCAATCAGTGCGGTCGTCCGTGCCAAGTTGTCGCGAAACTCATCAGCAAGTAGATATAGGGTTGACGAGAGTAGCTCGTCACTAATGTTTAGACTATCAGTTTGTACCATTGACATGGTTTATTTCCTCAGGGGCTTAACGTTTGAGTCCCGCCGAGCGTAATCGCTTGGCTTCTTCGGGGTTTGCCTTGACCCAAGCATAAAGCTCGTGCGCCTTGGCTCCTTTCGGAGGACCCGACGTACCCTTCGCGTTGCCCTTGCCACGACCGATTTGACGGGCCGATGCGGCTCTGGCTTGACGATCCCGCTTACGAGTGCGATCTTCAGCAATAGCTCCGCGACGTGATCTTACCAATTCATATGCGTCTGGCGTACTGATCGAGTAACCCATCTTTTGGCGGTCGCGGATGACATCAGCCATCTCCTTCTGGAAAGCCTTATCCTTCATTTCAGGATGGCTTGCGACGAAATCAGTCAAGGCAGCCTTTTTAGACTCCCTCTGGGTGATCTCATGCACCGGGTTGATCAGTGATTGCAGCTTCTCAGCAGCGGCCCTCTCAATACGAGCCTCAAGCCCTTCCGGTGTATTAATATCTGGAAGGTTATCCTTGGGCTGGCTGAGAATAGACTTGAGTTGAGGGTTATCCAAAAGCTCAGAGAACGCCTTCTGGCGATTTACGAACTCTCGTTCTTGCGCCTTCAGTTGTTTACCTCGCTCTTGGTACTTTGCCTCAAGCTCTCGTGCTGCAAGCGAATCTTTTTGACGCTTGTTGTGGTAATCACGACGGAGATTGTGAATGACGCGCTTCGACAGTGGGTCGAGTTTGTCTAAGTGCTCCGGCTTAATTCCTTTATAGAATCCGTCCAGATCGAGAATTTCGTCTCGGGGTAGGTCGGATGTCAGCAGATCAAACTCCTTGGGCGGCTTCTCACTTGCCGCCTGGGCTCCATCTGTTGCGTCAACCTCGCCCCGAGTCCCAGAAGCACCAGCTACATCTGCTGTCGCACCTCGATCAGAACCGATACCGCCTTCACTTGCTGCGGAAAGACCTGTCGCTTCAGCCGGGGAAGCTTGAGTGGTCGTATCCTCAGAAGGTGAAGAAGTAGCGAATCCTGAGTCGTTAGGTGCTCCAGCGTCTGCGCTAGATACCGGGTTGCTCAGTTCGGTGTCAGCCATTTTTTCTCCTAAACAGGCTAAAGGGTGCCTGTCGGGTTTGATTATGCAATGCGCTTATTGGCTTTGCAAGGTTCAGTAATATATCAACTAAGATAAAGCTACATGTTGTCCATCAAGAGATCTGCCTCTTCATCATCCATTGGAAGCTCTTCTTCCCCACCAGGAGGCATTGGAGCGCCCCCTTCTCCTTCTGCCATGCCAGCAGGTTCCTGAAGAAGGTTGGCAAGCTCTTGATTCTTTGCCATCAGTTTTAATTTTGCAGTGGCAGACCGAACGGAAGAATCATCAACAAGTTCTGTTGCATCAAAGTTTTGACTAGCAAACTTGCCCTCTGCGTCAATCATGCGGACAGCTTCAGACAAAGCAGCCGCTGGGGCAAAGACCTCAGGAGGAAGTGGCGCGTCCCACTTGTCTCCCTTTCCAACCATTTCTGGGTTTGGTTGCCATTCGGGCAGGGGAAGGTCTTCTCCAGCAAGAAAATCGATAGTCTTGTCTAGTTCACTAGCGAAAGACTTAACAATTTTGATGGAGTAAGGTTTGGTGGGGGGTGGCGCAAACGCACCTACTTGGTCCATTTGTGCTTGACCCACTTCTTGACCAGCCTCTGAAACCATCTCTGGTGTTACTTCTCCACCAGGGGGCGGCATCTGGCCTGCACCGGGCGGCATGGGCATGTTGGGGTCGTAACCAGGATCGCCTGGGTATGGAAGCTGTTCGCCTGTTACGGGATCGACTGGCATTTGAGATCTCCTTTTAAATCAATCTGTTGGAAGCATATCAGGAACTTGGCCATCGTCACGCGCTTTTCGCCAATCTTTGTATGCTGGGTCGTTTTCAAGTCGGTCTACATAATCGTCATAGACCTCTGTTTCTTCATTAATCTTCTTATCGGCCTTGGCAAAGTGGTAGTCCATGTCCCAGTCTCCGTCAACTGGAGTCAGTCCGCGCTGCCTACAGATCTCGCGTCGATGGTTTTCGGACGTGAGAGTAACCCCAAGGCCACGATCATAATAAGGGAACCTGGCCCAATGCATATCAAGTTTTACTTTCCAAACACGAGAAGCCTTTCCACCACAAGAATCAAACTCACATTCGATTTCTTTAGGCGCTGTTCCAGTAAACCACTCCCAATTACTATGGCTACATGTGGCGCATTTGTATTGAACAAGACGTTCTTTCTTCAAAAACTCTTCAGCGGGTGTTCCAGAACCATAAACCGTGTGCCCGTTCTTACGTTTTGGTGGTGGCCGCCAATTCAGCTTTCTGTGTTTAGCGTTTGAGCCGCATTCCTCACACTCAATTTCTACCGGGCGTGACGCAATGCTAGTAAAGATCTCAGTCTCGTGCTCACATTTCTCACAATCAAAAGTGTAAATAGGCATCGTTACCCCACATTCCCTGCTTGACCAAGAAGTTCCTGTAAGAACTGAACCTGTTGTTCTAACGGATAGTTCATAGCTTCCTGAACAAGCTGAATAAGTTCTGGAGGCGCACCCATCTCCGTTAGCGCAGCAAAGATCGTCTCAAGCGCCTGCTCGGGCGGAAGCGCCATGATCTGCTGTGCCAGTTCAGGAGAAATAGGCAAGGCCGAGAGAGCGCCCCCTGGACCCGGTGGTGGTCCTGCGGCAGTTGAAGGAGCCATAGGAGCCGCCATAGCCTGGGAGGCTGGGGGTGGGGCTGGAGGCGGCCCTCCCGGCGGTGGTCCTCCCTGAACCGGCATTCCAGGTGGCGGTGCTGCACCTTCTGGCATCATACCGGGGGGCGGCCCACCTATAGGCATATTGTTTTCTTGAGGCGATGGGGGCTGTCCTTCCGCTGCCGCTTTCTCCTTGGCTTCTTTTTCCTCAGATTCAATCGCTGCCTCAAGCGCGTCTGGATGCATGTCCCCTGGCAAATCGAACTTCTCTACGAGCGCTACCATTTGTGCGCGAGCAAGTTTTGCACCGGGTCCACCCTTGGACACTATCTCCCAAAGCATTTGCAATGGTTCTAAAAGAGTAATCATTGCCTGACGTACTGCCGATTCTGAGAACGGGGTGCGTCTTGAATCAACTACCTCGACAGCGAAATCACCGTCGAGATCTTCAACTGTAATTTCGAGAATCTCCAAACCGTCTTTGATTCGTACAAGGTCAGGCTGAATAGACGCTTTGACCTCGACTCCAGCGACTGCGCCAACAACCTCTCCACCTTGCTCTTCAACCTCCTCTTCAACTTCCTCGATAAACTCTTCCGCATCCTCAACAACATCGTCTGCAACCTTCTCCATCTCATCCATGGCTTGTTGAGGCGCAAGCTCCTCGTCTTTTCCATTGAGGATCTGGTTTTGCTCTTCGATTCCGCCGCCCGCATCGGGTGCTTCCATGGCAGCAATAAGAGCGCGGTAAAACATACGGACAAGCTGTGCGATCCAGCCGTCCTTAATCATTGCGTGACGACCAAACTCGCTTTCGGTGTAGTCACGAAGGTTCATTACCTCCGTTGCTGTCGCCTGAGTCACCGAACCATAGGCGTTGGGGCTGGTTCCAGACGCACGTTGTAGGTCCGCATCAGCCAAAGCCTCGTAGTTATCGATGTTTTGGGAGATCGGATTGCTCCGAATGGGAACCATGATGTCATCTAATCTGCGGCCCTGGAGTCTTGTCTCCTCTACAGGGATCACAAGGCCGTCTACACCGGCTGTAATCTGTGACATTTGGTCTGCTGTGAGCACACCGTCAAGACAAACGTACTGTCGAGAGTCTCTACGGGCGGCATTCGCACGGAAACTTCTAAAAATATTGATCTCAGAGATCTGAGGATAGACGCGAGACGCCTGACTAACCCCTCTAAGGGGGTATTCAGGCTCTTCATTGAAGATCAGAGGCGCGATATGGGGTATTGGATCGCCATCTCTGGACGAAAAAGGCATGGGGCCGATCCAAACTGGGTCCTCATACTCCTTTCCTTGGTCCAAAAGGTAGACTTCCATGCGTCCACGCATCGCTCCATTGGGTCCTTGGAAGCTATCAACGAAGTTACAAAGCTCCAGAACCCGAACAAAGGCCGATTCGTCCCCCTGATTGCCCTTCTTTTTGCCTGTTTTCTGGCCTTTTCGGGAGTTTTTGCTCAATAAAGAGTTGGTTTCATCAAGAAAATCCTCTCTCGGAGAGCCACTTAAGTCGCTTAAACCGTACTGTTCTTCCACTTCTTCGACGGGACGATAGTACATATGACCAACAAATCGGGCATCTTCCTCGTCATACACGTCGGAGTCAAGCAAAAGCTCCCACCAGGGGATAACTCTGAACCAAACCCGGTCAACTGGGTCCACAGCGGTGTCATCTACGCCTAGTTTAACGCCTGCGCCAGGGTAAATCAGGGCCTGCCGGATGGCTTTAAGCACTCTCAGGTGGGTTCTGTTCTGTAAAAGCCACTTGTTTGCGACCAATTCAGCCTTTCTTGGGTCGCCACCAAGGGTCGGACCAGGCCCGACAACCACCCGAGATGCCTTTGGATACAAGGCTGAGACGTAACTTTCGATGATTCCGTAAAGACGATTGACCTCAATCTGAATCTGAGCGGGAGATTCCTGCACAGAATGGAAGCTTTGGGTTGCGTGTGCCTTCCAAAAGCGCGTCAAATAGGCTGCTTTGTAGACTTGCCAGTCCCTACGCTCGTCACGCATGCGCCCATCGTGAACATCTACCTGCTCACGGATAAACTTCGGGTCTAGAATATCGTTCTCAGCCATTACGAAATAGGCCTCTCAGCGTAAGGATTATGCCCAGGCATATTAGCGGCTAACATGTCAACGTCACTTCCCGCACCTTCGATTTGCAGAGCGTCTTCTTGACGACGGTTACGTTCCTCTTCCATCCTACGGTTACGTTTCTTTTCGCGCATAGACTTCATTACGCCGACTGCTGCTCCTACAGCGCCCGCCCCAAGGTTTGCTTTCTTTGCAAGGTCCGCTTGTTGCTCAGCGTCATATTCTTCTATTAGACCAGGAAGCTTTCCGCTTTTTTCGGTCACTGTTGCCGCTTGAGTTACAGCAGTTTGCATGCCAGGTATAAAAGCCATGCTTCCCCCTAAAGTCTTGAGAAGATAATGTCTTCATCCGACATAGTATCAAGGTTGGGTTTTTCCACAACTGGTTCTGGTTCTTGAACTTCTTCTTCTTCTATTTTTTTAGGCTCTACCCGAATCGGCTCGGGCGGTGCCTCCTCCTCCGTATATGGTCGGAAAAGAGCTTTCTCTGGCCGCCCAAATTTAGCCCTACCTTTTAAAGGATCTATTACATCATCAATATCGCGAAGGCGCATCGTCCTCATTTGAGAAGAAGTAAACTTTACTCTTCCGCGCTCTTCTTTTGGTTTGAAGATCTCCTTTGCCATAGCGAACTCAGGTGTCGTTATTGATTCAGAAATTCCCATACTGATCGACTCGGAAGGGCTGATACCTTTCCGGCTATACTCGTAGATCTTAGAGATGAGAAACGATTCGGACACTTACCGAATCCAGGGGGGGATCATGCCCGTTGCTGGATCAATACGGCTCAATGCGCGTTGAATCTCTTCTTCAGTTTTCCCAGCGTCTTGCAGTCCTTTGCGAATATGATTGCTATACGCCAGACGCTCTTCTGCATCGAGGGGCTGACCAGTTTGCGCTTTCATTCTTACCGAGTCCCCTATCTGTGCCGGGGTGCGAGGCGTTGGTGTCTGCTTAATCAAAATGGGATCGACCATCTGGGGTGTTGAATCAGGCCCAAAATATCCAAAGCCCTTGTCCCCATAATCACCCCGTTGTCCAGCCGTGCCCTGTTCGCCGCTGGTGTCCATACCCCGCAACCGCGTTGGTGACTCGTCCCAATCGCCCACCTGAGACCTGTCTCGCGTCATATACTCGTTGATTTGCGGATACGAAGAAACAGCACGAGGATCACCACCAGTATTCGCGGGAGGCACGACCCTAAGTGCCCTACCTTCTGGCGACTCACGCGTCATATTCCGGTTGAGGTGCGGATATGAAGAAACAGCACGAGGATCACCACCAGTATTCGCGGGGGGCGTAATGGGACCCCTTGAGGTGAACGGGCCAATGGGGCCAAATTTCGCGAGGTCGAGGTCTGGCCGGTGCAGGTGCCGCTGGTCAGCGAACACATGCACCATCGGCTCTACCCCTGGGTTTTGGCGGTTCCACTGATCTACTCTTGCATTGTATGCACCATAGTCACCTCGATCAAGAGCAGCTTCTGTCCCTTGCTCCCAAGTACTTTGAACATAAGGATGGGCTTCTGGAGACATAGGGTGGACGCCCTGTTGGCTCGGCAAAAGAAATGGATTTGGTTGTTGTGGAAAAGGGCTTGGTTGTAAAACGTGTTTTTTGATTTCAGCCATGGGTTCTCCTAAAAGAGGTATCGGGGTAAGACAACAGTATCACACTCTTATGTGGTAATCCTTTCGCTTATGGCAATCTACTGAGAATTAAGTCCTCGTCATCCTCAGGTAACACTTCAACCACAGCGGGTGCTGGCACTGGGCGCTTTCTTCTGGAAGGCGGCAAAAAAGATTTAAATGGATCGGGCCTGGGCTCTTCCTCAGGAGGCACAGCAATCATTCGATCTTCTCCTTCTTCAATTTTGGCGACCGCTTCATCACGCTTGCGGGCCAATTCATCACGGTTTCGTTGACCAATCTCCTGTGGTCCCGCGATCAATAGGAGCATCTCCTTCATGAGAGCGTCCACGCGCTCTTCTTCTGGATCAACTTTGCGGCCCATAGTGTCATATGGCTGGCGAAGAGCCTCTAAATACCCTAGCTCTTCTTTACTATATCCACCAGGAGGTGCTGGGGTCTTGACAGGGTCTGCCATATCGGCTCCTATTTTTTATCTTGTGACCAGTAAGGGGTCCCCAAAAGAAAGCCGCCTGGAAGACCAGGGAATGAAGCTCTCTTTCTGGTATCCCAGGTTGATGCATGACTTACATTGACCGGATCAAGCCCGGTTCCAGCTTGTTGACTACGGGACTGCAAGTGCAGTTTTCCTTGGAAATTTGGATCGTTAGGGTCGGATTGCCAAGCAGCCATTTGGGTCTGCGCGTTATTCCCACCCTGAAGGCCCACCTGACTACGGTCTTGGGTCGTGGTTCTATTTATGTTCCAACCTCCACCGCTTTGGTCGTAGGCTTCTCCCATTCTGTGCCTTAGAAGTTCTTCGTCAGACATTTCAGTAAGCATTTGCTCGTAGGGCTTCCTAATAGGATCTGCCATATCGGCTCCTTCAGTTACAAAAGAAACTATCACATACCGAACGGATGTGGGATAGCCTTTCTCTTCCTCTTGAATGGGAACGCTCGACCCATCAGAGGCTCAGGAAGGGTCTTCATGTTCCACGCAGCCAAGGCCAAAGCATCAGATAAGTCGTCATGATATCCATCTCGACCCTCTACTTTCCCGTCTTCTTCACGCACATGCATCAACTCTTGCACTGTCGGAAGGTCAACAAGCGTCAAAGAATCACCGTCAACTAAGTATCGCAAGTGAGAATACACCTGGGCCTTTCTTCCAAGACCATTTCTTCCACCTGTCATCTTGAAATGATCACCGTTCGCCGGGTTGTACCACAGCGGAACACCCATCTCACGCAATCTGTGGATCACAACAGGACCACCACCACCTGTGTTCCACTCGCAAAGCACTCGCGCACCATTGTAACGGAACGCCAACTCGGCCACACGAATAGCAAAATCCTCAGGAGACCTCTTGTTCGTAGTAAAAACAGCTACTTGCTCGCCATCTCGGCTCAAAACCTGCGCCACTGAGTAGTCATTGCCAGTTCCCCAACTGGGATCAACACCTAAACCATAAGCCATTCCTGCCTCAGGCTGCTTGTATATACGCAACTCCTTCGACATGTCAGGAGGACGTAACGTTGCAATCACCTCGTTAAGATACATCTGGTCAAACCATGACCCAACGACCTCCATGAAACCCTCTTCAACCGTCAAAGGGTACTCTCGACGGAACCGCGCTTCACCAATACCGTCAGCACCATTAATCTTCTGGTGTCGCCAATACAGTTGATCAATATTAAGGTCAAAGAGGTTCTTCAGATCCCACTCTTCCTGAGTCGGCTCCCACTTCGGGGGCGCAGATAAACGATAAGCACGGTGATCAGACCAACGGAAAAACCGAAACACCGCACTCGGATCACGCTGAGCATCCAAAACCTTGCGGTGAAATAAGTTGCCAGGGCCGTTCGGAGTACTCGTTACAAAGATCTGCTTGTGTGGACCATCGTGCAAAGTAGATGTGATGGACGCCCAAACAGCTTCATCATTAGGCCAATAAGCAACTTCATCAGCATGTAGACGCTGGAAGGTGTAAGAACGACCGTGACCACGACCACCAGCAGTCAGACAACGAAACCCAACTCCTGTATCCGAGAACTCCATCTCCTTACGGTTGGATCGGGCCAAAGGACGCTGCAAAACAGTAGGCAGACTGTCGTGGAAGTACTTCAACTTCTTAAAGATTGAATCCGTTGCATCACTATCGTTCGCTACAATCAATGTACGAACAGGATCAAGACACCAATACCCATAAGTAAAGTTCCAAGCACAACCTACTGTCGTGTCTCCAATCTGACGGGGCTTGCAGTGGACAATCGATTTCGAACCTACAAGGAAATCAGACAATGCAATGCGCTGCTCCTCGTAAGGCTTGTCAAAGAAACGCTCTATTCCTTTCTCGTCAATGATCTTCAGACGACTAATGAACTCAACAGGGTCCTTGCCTAAATTCATCAATCGCTGAACTACAGCATCAGATACGCCGGTCACTTACCACCACGCCAAGCAATCGCGCCAGTGTTTACCTGCAACCACTCAACAACAGCAGTCTTGCGATCTCCTTCGTCCTTAGCGCCAACCTTGCCTGTGATCTTTGAGTACAGATCCAATGCCTTGGGATCACCGTCACGCATCATCTCTCTCAGAGCGTCCCAAAACAATACGTCCAAACCATCAATGTCTTCCTTAGACATCTCGCGAGGAAGAGGAAACCCATCGTAGAACCAGGAAACAAAGCCCGATTGCTTCGACCACTCACGCCATTCCTTCATACTTACCTGCGGACCAGCGAACACATCACTACTACGAGAACCACGGAGCCAGTCTCGAACATAGCCAAGCCCTTTTTCGTCCATGTCAATGGCCATCTCTTGGAAAGCCGTTTGCCTTTCTGTTGCTTCAAAACTCAACGCCTCCTTTTCAAAGAGACTCAATCCAGTGTTCTGAACAACAGGTAACTGAGTCGCTTCTTCCGCTTCATTACGCATTAACGACATCAACGGATCGGTTAAGGTCGTCGGCTCTTTTGGAGTGTCCATATTCTCAAACTACCGCGAATGTCTCGATTTGTCACTGGTCGGGCTCAAATCTTGCGCTCCAAGCCGAAGCCGATACTCTGGCTTGGTCACAAAGGAGACAACATGGTCAACAAAGTAATGCTCATCGGAAATCTTGGTGCAGATCCAGAAATGATTGAAACCAAATCAGGCAGCAACGTCTGTAAACTACGCCTTGCAACTACAGATAGGCGGAAAGATAAAGACACTGGCGACTGGGCCGATCACACAGAATGGCATAACGTCGTGTGTTTCGGAAAGACCGCGAACAATGTCGGCAAGTATTGTCACAAGGGAAAACAAATCTACGTCGAAGGAAGAATGCAAACGCGCAAGTGGCAAGACAAGGAAGGAAACAATCGGTACAGCACAGAGGTGATTGGTGACAGTATCCGATTCCTCAAAGGCGGATCGGAACAACAGCAGCCTCGTCGCACAAGCTCGCGCCCACAGCAGGGAAGCTTTCAAGACGATCAAGACCTTCTCTACTAAACAACTTGTCAACAATCTATAGACAGGACATTATCAGCTTGATGGAAAACCAAAACTTCAAGCCACCAGATCGCTACTTCTTCCAAATCGTTGCTGTCGGATACGGTGACGATGAGGATGAAGCCTTAGCATACGTCTTTAATAAGATCGCCAAGGGTGAAGAACAAGACGTCCTTGAACCAGAAGTCATATGGGAGAAGGACGACGACGATGACAATCCAGAGGCATTTATCTGGACTTCTGAAGTCGGACACGATTGAGGTAAACATGAAAGTAAGAGACGGAGAAGCGCTGCTCGACTGCGGGTGGACGATGAGGATGAAGGAAGGACACTACTACTTCTATGATGAAGAAGGCGTGTTCGTTGCAAAGGGGCAAACCATTGCTGAGGCTATCATCTCTGTTGAGATAAGCATGAAGCTTAGGTTTATGGCGTGCTCTCAGAGCGTTGTTGAGAGCGCTCTGCCGGAAGGCGGCATTGAAGCGTGAGGCTTAGACGGTACACCCACATGGCATGCACAACAGTAGACTCAGATGATGAGGTCACCGACGATCTCATCACTGAGCTACGCAGCAAAGCTCTTAAATCAGTGAAACACCAGACAAAAGTCTTCAAATCAGTCAGTGGAAGGGTGATTGTGGAGGTAAGAGTCTTAGAGGCACGCCATGAAGAGGAAAGCACTTGGGTTTAACTTCATTGCAAGCCGCGTTAGGTCGGACAGACCGGCTGTTGACTGGGTAAGTGCCGACCATTACGGCAAAAACCAGGAACTAATAGACGATTTAGAGGCAAAAGCGCCCGGAATCCTGTGGGCATTGGGTGTTTGGCCGGATTTAGCGGTCGCAAAGCGCTGTAATGTACCTATCTCGGACGTAACAAGGGCCAGAAGGGTCATTGGTGTGCCATCTATGACCGTTGAGCGCAACAAAGAGGTGGAAAGACGCATAGGACCACTGTGTGAGGTCCTTTTGAGGGACGGATACGAGTACGAATCGTTCCGAATGCGGCGTTGGGCGGCAGGACTGTTCCATTTGGGGAAGGATCGGACCCGAAAGTTCGGTAGACCAGGCGAAGCATGGTGGACAAACGCATCATGTAGGACCAAGTACCTGCGAGAGATGTCACCAATAGGCGCAAAGAACTGCTTTACCTGCCGATTTTGGAGAGGGGCACGAAACGACCGTGTTCGTCTTGCACCATATTGCATGGCACCGAAGGGGATTCACCGTCTGATAGGACGGAAATGGTTACACCAACGCAACGGGGACATGAATCAAACACCACGCGCTTCTGCTGTGAACTGTCCAGGCTGGAGAGAGCCAATACCTGGCAGAACTCGTGCTTTGACTCAGCATATACACAGCGACACATCTGGATGGTGGGAAGCGTGGCGATCTCCTTTACATATTGCACCATGGCCTTTGCATCCGATTCGTGGCTGGAAAACTGTTCACACCGATGAGTGGCTTGAACTAATGGATATGATGAGGAATAACCTGTAATATCGCTGCTTTATCGATGTATATCACCTTTTTGGTTATCCCCCCCCGCAATGTTTTTTTCATTTTCATTTTGGTTCTCCCCCCCCCCATGCGTGATATTTTGCCGCGAATTTGTGCCCGACCCGGCTTTTTTTCGGGGCGCGTGGCGCGTGGCGTGGCGTGGCGCGTGTCAGGTTGGCACGTCACCCCCGATACCCGTGCGACCCGTGCGACCCGTGCGACGGGCAAGACCGAACGCGCGACCGATGGCGCGAACCGCGCGACCGATGGCGCGGACCGTGCGACCGATGACACCGAACGCGCGAACCGCGCGAACCGCCGAAACCCGTGCGACCGAAACGGAAGCGGAAACGGGAGCAACCGAAACCGAAACAGGAGCGGAAACAGGAGCGGAAACAGGAACCGAAACAGGAACCGAAACCGA